>ENA-OOQP01000307-OOQP01000307.1-human-gut-metagenome-genome-assembly--contig:-NODE-307-length-24752-cov-2.558894_pt1 | contig 24752 bp, 19 predicted proteins | sample MGYA00241266_ERZ501171 | MGnify/ENA primary metagenome ERZ501171 (study PRJEB25962, sample SAMEA2042501) | human gut metagenome | biome: human gut; feature: human-associated habitat; material: faeces...
TCGACAGACACACCGGCTGCAAGAGTAGTTCCGGTAGTGTAAGGCGAATTGAAATAATAGTAGGATGGCCGGTAGTTGAACAGATTGTCTGCAGTCAGTGTGACATGGATGCCTTTGTAAATGTTTTGAGTCAGGTTCAGTTTCCACATCGTATAAGCCGGATAGGTTTCCTGACTGCTTCCTTTCGAAGGATCGCTGGTATCGTTGTATACCAGAGTGGTCAGCTTTGAAAGCAGGCGGCCGCTCAGGGTTACATTGAATCCGTATTTTTTCCATTCCTTTCCATACGAGAAACGGGCTGTTCCTGCATGCGGACGGGCGGTAGAAACATATTGGTTGTATTTCTCCGACTGGTAAGTGTAAGCATACGACAGACGGATTTCCAGTCCGCAGGGATATTTGGCAGCAGCATCCACATTGGCACCGGCCATTTTCATCTTCCGGATGTTCGTGTACATCATGGCACCTTTTCCGTTTTCCAGAGAAGGATCCCATTGTACGTCAATCCGGTCGTTCACCAGATTATAGTATCCTGTGACTGTCAGATTATAGCGGCTTTTGAAATATTCTGCCGATAGGGAAAAATTATGACTTTTTTCCGGTTTCAGATGTTCGTTGCCGTAGATCCACCAGATGGAGCCCATGTCAAAAGCCGAATACATTTCTTTCAGGGTAGGAGCGCGGAATCCTACAGCATACGAGCCGCGCAGTGAACAGTTCCTGAGTTTATACATCAGGTTCAGCTGCGGAGAAAAGTTTTGTGCCTTGGCTTCCGAATAATAGTCATAGCGTGCACTTGCTACGGCGTTGAAGTGCCTGTTCGGATTCCAGTCAAACTGAGCAAAGGCATCAGCCGTATATTGCCGGTAAGTTTCTCCTCCGGAAAACATGTAACTGGCCAGATAGTCGTAAAGATAATCTCCTCCGACGGTCAGGATATGTTTCCCGTTGAACGTATGATTGTATAAGGCACGGAAACTGTTTTGTACGTTACTGTAATCACGCACATCGCTTCGCTTCACCTTATCGAAATCACTTTTGTCATACTGATCGAAAGTATATGACACTTCGAGCGACTGGCCCTTGCTGAAAAGATAGCGTCCTTTCAAGCCACCGGTGAAATCCCGGTAACGGTTGTCTTCCGATGAACTCCGCTCACGTTCGCGGTAATAATATCCAACGTTGGCTGTCAGCTTTAATTGGTTGTTGGGTGTAAAGGTCAGCCGGTCTTTGAAATTCCAGGAAGCTGTGGGATCCATCGAGTCATAGGATCCTTTGTCTCCTTCCGTGTCCGGATTAAAATATTCGATACGTCCCTGACTGAGCCGTTGCAGGTTGAACGAATTGTTGAAGTTGCCTGCCCGGAAGCTGACGGTCGTTCCGTAACGCTGGTTGTCATAAGCTCCGTATCGGGCATTCACATTGGCGGTCCAGGGTTCGGCGGATGTCCGGGGGATGAGATTGATGACACCTCCTACGGCATTGGAACCATAGATGGAAGAAGCCGCTCCCCTGACAATTTCCACGCGTTCCACGTTGTCCATGTTCAGGCGGGAGAAGTCAACATCGTTCATGGTTTCGCCTGCCAGACGTTCTCCATCGACCAGAAACAGTACGGCATTCCCGCTGAACCCCTGAATGTTGAGTGATGGCTGCATGTCCATTGAATATGATGTTTCAATGGCCGGCATTTCCATTTCAAGAACATCGACAATGTTGGTAGCATCTGTTTTGCGGATGTCATCGAGGGTAATGACGCGTGTAATGACAGGAACTTCTTTCAGCCGTTTGGGAGTACGGGTACCAGTGACGACGACGGTTTCCATTCCGATGGCATCTTCCTTTAGCCGGAAATCGGCTGTCCTGTCCTGGGGAGAAATACTGCGGCTTTCGGTCACATAGCCCACAAAGCGCACTTTCAGTATGTAGGTTTGATGTTTTTCGGGAAGTCTCAACTGATACTTTCCGGAAAGATCGGTGACTGCTCCCAGGCCTTTTCTTCCTTCTACGGAAACGGTTGCTCCGATGAGTGGCTCTCCGTTGCTGTCGCAGACTATGCCCGAAAGATTTCTCTGGGCCGCAGCCGGGATGATGGAAAGACATCCCAAAAGGAGCATGTATAAGATTTTTAAGATAAATTGCATGGTTGATTTCCTTAGTTTATATTGGGTATAAGAACGGATGACAGCTATTTCAGGGCATTTTCCAGTGGATAGATATATTGCACCCGCATATAGCCGTTGACATACATTTCGTTCCGATAGTCTGTCAGTTTCAGGGCTGCATGGGTTCCGTCTTTCAGCCGGAGGACATAGACTTTGCCCGACAGGGTATAAGTGGGAGGCATACCTTTGCGCGAAAGCCATTGGGAAAGGACGGAATTGTAGTCAGAACATGCGTATCTGATCGTTCCGTTATACATGTCTGAAAGGTCAATGGTAATCTTATCCGTTGTTCCCGGTGTGTCGGCGGTATAGTTTCCCTGCGGAATTTCTTTTCCGGCCAGGAGCTCTTCCATACTTTCGGCCGAAGTTTCCAGTACGGCTCCTTCATTGGTTTTGGTATCATACCGGTGAATGGCAAAGTCCCATTCTTGCGGTAATGTTCCTTTGTCGGAAAGGGATACTTCTTCGCCTGCCTCATTGAGGATGCGGGTGGAGTCGACACTCAGGGAATGCAAGTCGATGTAGACCCATTGCGTGTAATCGCTGGAATTGACATAGAGTGTTCCGGAATGAGTTTCCGGAGAGACTTCGACAAAGCCGAATCCGTTGGTGGAAAGGTTTGCTTCCGACGGATTGTCGTAGATGTCATCAAACAGGCCTTCGCATGCCGGGAACGTCAGTAATAGAGTTCCCAGCATGGCGGCCTTGACATGAAACCTGTATTTTTTCATGAGCGGATAATTGCTTGTTGTCATTGGGTTGTGGTGAATTCACAGGTAATTGCCATCGGCATGGAGCCGGGTGTGACAGACATTTTGAATTGTGCATTGCTGCCGCTGACGGTGCCGGTAAAATCTTGTATTTTGAGATTGGTGTTTCCTGCAACCAGTGAAGTGTCTGCCTTGGAAAGTGTATAGTTTTCTCCATTTTGAGTGACAAGGACATCAGTCAGAGAGAAGGCAGACATGACCATGCTTCCGCTTCCGGTTTCCGGAATTTCCAGACTTACTTTCCCGTCTTTCTGATCTTTGATCTGAACAGTCATGGCAGATTCTCCGACATTGTTGTTCATCACATACATCTTGAAGGTTCCTTCATAGTTGTTTGCCACGGCTTTGGCTGCTTCCATTGCCGGGTCGGACGGTTCGTTACTGGAGCAGGCAATCAGGCTGAGTGCAATGGTTGTCATTGCGAACAAGTTCTTAAGTTTCATAAATTTTTTATTATTTAGATTAATTGGTGATGCAAAGGTACAGGCCCCTTCATTCCCGGACAATACCTAATAAAGACCATTTACGGGGTACTCCGGTAGGGAGAAAGAAGCATTCTCTATACATCAAAATAGGTAGGGAAACAGGGAAAAAAGGATTACAGAAAAGAGAAATTCGGGTTCGGATAGTATAAAGTGAGTACTTACTTTTGGGGATCAGGGTTATGGGCTTCTGCCTGAAATATTCGTTGGAATGGAGTGATCTTTCCGATTTTTATTTGTACTTTTAGCCGGCCTGTTAAAGACGAAGCCGGTCTTTTTCCTTTCTGCAGGATCGGATTGGATGAATCGTAGGCCGGAAAGTATTTTAATCAATTAATAAACCTTGAATTCAGAATGGCTTTATGGCTTGCCTGAATTCAGCAATGATTTTATCTGAAATGAGAAACACAATTAAATGTTTAGCTTTGGGGTTGGCTCTGACCGCATCAATTCCGACTTTCGGACAGTACGAAGGAATGCGTCACAAACGTTCTGACGGTTATGTATGGCCTACTGATTCACTGGTTTTGAAGAAGCTGGATCAATGGAAGGACTTGAAGTATGGTGTGATTTTCCATTGGGGACTTTATTCTGTGCCGGGAATTATGGAGTCATGGGTACTTTGCGGTGAAGATCTGGACTGGATAGAGAATGCCCGCAGAAAAGATTTGAACTATGAAGACTATAAACGCTGGTACTGGAGTCACAAGGACTCAATAAATCCTGTGAAGTTTGATCCGGACAAGTGGGCGGATCTGATGGCCAAAGGTGGCATGAAATACATGGTTTTCACCACCAAGCATCACGAGGGCTTTTGTATGTTTGACACCAAGCAGACGGATTTTTCTATCATGAACAGTCCGTTCGGAAAAGATCCGAGAGCTAATGTTACGAAGCACGTGTTTGATGCATTCCGTAAAAAAGGTTTCATGATCGGTGCTTATTTCTCCAAGCCGGACTGGCACAGTGAATATTACTGGTGGCCTTTCTATCCGACCAAAGACCGCAACGTAAATTATAACATAGCCAGACATCCGGACCGCTGGGAAAAGTTCTGCCAGTTTACCTATAATCAGATTAATGAACTGACTAACGGAGATTATGGAAATGTAGATATCCTTTGGCTGGACGGCGGACAGGTTGCACCCGGCAATAACCAGGATATCCACATGGACAAGATTGCAGCTATGGCCAGAAAGAATCAGCCGGGACTGATTGTTGTGGACCGTACCGTGAAGGGAGAATTTGAAAATTATCAGACACCGGAGGGAGAGGTGCCTGCAACCCAGCTGGATATTCCCTGGGAAACCTGTTACAGTCTGTATGGCTGGGGATGGAGAAAGGGTGCTACCCTTAAATCTTCCAAGAAGGTGCTGGCTGTATTGATTGAAGTTGTAGCTAAAGGCGGAAACTTCCTGCTGGGAGTTGGACCTAAACCGGACGGAACGATCGAAGAGCAGGCCGTAGACCGCGTGACAACCATCGGCAAATGGCTGGACAAGAATGGTGAGGCAATTTATGCCACAGTGAATGCCCGGAAATATAACGATGGAAATGTGTGGTTCACTCAGTCTAAAGACGGAAAGAAGATGTATGCCATGTATGCCCTGAAGGAAGATGATCCCGAGGTTCCTGCTGTAATTGAATGGACAGGCAATATTCCTGCGGGAAAGAAGGTGACGTTGCTTTCCACCGGTAAGCGTGTGAAATGTGAAGTGGATGGTGACCGCGTCAAGGTCTATTTGCCCAAGCATGTAGACCGGACCGAATCACTGGCTTTCTCTTTCGGAATCAAGTAACGGACCGGAAAAATAACCATGCAGAAAACGTCGAAGCGTTTTGCCTGAAAGCCGGAATTCTTTTCATTGAAACGCCGAAACGTTTTTAAAAAAGCCCGAGGCCTTTTTTCAGATGACGGAAGGCCGTTTGCACTAGCTTGGCAGGTAGTGGCAGACGGCCTTCCGGGAAATGGATCAGAAGCAGGTTTCGGGCTTACAGTTTCTGGTCTGAAATTAGTCGGGCAATGCGGGTTTTGCTCTGTGCACCCTTGGTGAGCAGATAGACATGCTTGTAGGTGTCGCGGTTCAGTTCGGTCGGTGATCCGTTGATCAGAATGATGTTCCGGTCGTTGGCAAACTTCAGGATTCCGTTCACGTTGTTGGGATGCAGCTTTCCGATTTCGTCCATCATGCAGTGGAGCTTGAAGTCTTTGAACTTCCGGGAAGCTCCTTCCTTGAACACATACAGCAACATGATGTTGATCATGGCTTTTACCAGAATGTCCGTACCTTCGGAACCGACGTTCGATAGTTTCTCTACAAATCCCGTGTCGTTGTTGTTTTCTACGATCCGGAAACGCAGTTCGAAAGAGTCGTAGAGGCGGATGGTGTCATACCGGTAGGCATGGATCTCCTTGATGAAATCACGCAGCAGAGCGATGGCTTCCTGCTTCACCAGCTGTTCGTTCTCGCTGGAGAAGAGATTGGTTCCCGGGGCCAGGTCGTGGGCATGTTCGTTGTAATATTTCCGGATGGCCCGCAGTGCATTGACCACGCGGTTGCTGCTTTCTTCCACCTTCATTTCGATGCGCTGGATGACTCCCACGAAATTGCAGGTCTGGAATCCTTTGTTTACCCTGCTGATGATATCGTGAATATCCTTTTCCGAAGCCGTAAGCATCGAAGTGTCCATACTGATACGTTTGAATACGTCGGAGTGCTCGTTGTTGATGCGCCGGATAAACTCGTTGATCTTGTTTTCCCAGATGAAGTCGTTCAGCTCTTCGGCAAAGCGCAGATACTCCCAGTCATCGTTGAATTTGGTAGCAAACTTGAAAGTATTGTCCTCATCGAAATGCCCGGTGAAAAGATTGATTTCCTTGCGCAGACCTGTCTGTAATTGCAGGAACTGGTTTTCGTCCCGGCCCAGTTCTTCAATCAGTTCGATACAGCTCTTTCGGGGAGTGATTTCCCGTGCTGCAGCCCGTCCCGTATCTCCCAGAATATCCTGATGAGGCTTGTACCAGTCGTAGGCCGCAATCTTGGCATATGCATCCAGGTTGGTATGCAGGTCGCGTACGGCATTGTCCGTTTCCTTCAGTTCCTTGTCCAGCCGGTCAAGCTGTTCCTGCAAGATGGCGTTCTCTTTTTTCAGACTTTCCTTTTCCTGACTGAGCAACTGTTTCTGCTCTTCCTGTTCCCGTTTCCAGACCGGAATTCGGTCTATCAGGTCGCGTTTATCTTTCTGGTACTCGATCAGCAGGGTTGCATGATTCTTGATGAACTGCAGTTCGGCCTCTATCTCGTTCAGCTGCGAAGTAATACTTTGCAGACGTTCCGTGTCAGCTCCCTGTGAATGCAGTTCCCGGTTCATCTGACTTTCGTAATTATTTTTCGCGGCAGTGATCCGCTGCTGTTCCAGCCGGTCTTCGTTTTTAAGTTGTTCGGCCTGTCTGTTCCTTTCATCAGCAATCTGTTGCTGCTGGTCATTCCACTGCTGCTTCAGTTCGTTAAGGCGCTTGCCTTTTTCCAGATTCAGGTTTTTCAGTTTTCCGTCGATTTCCTGCAGTTCCAGCTGAAGTGTCTGACGGTCTTTATTCAGGACAGCAATGTGTGCATTCCGTTCTTCTTCCTCTTTCTTTTTCCAGAGTTCAATGTCCAGCATGTCCTGCTGGTATTGCTGTTCCAGTTTTTCCAGTTCATACTGCTGCACACTGATGATGTCTTTCTGCTCCTTGATGCGCGGCTGGTATTTGGCTTTCAGCTGCTCCTGAAGCAAATCCTTGTCTGCTTGCAGGTGTTGCAGTTCCGATGTGATTTCCTCCATACGTCCGCTATGGCTTTCCTTCTCTCTCTGGTAGTCATTGATGGACTTGATAGGCCGTTCGATGACCGATAGATCCAGGTTGATGCCATAGAAGGAAGCCCCTTCGTCTACCTGACGTGGAGACAGTCCGGTCTGCCACAGGATTGATTCATCACAAAGTTTTCCTATGTTTTCTTCCCATCCCGGCTTGTGATCCTTGAGCCATCCCTGTAAGGTGTTCCGGCTGTTCTGTAAGAATGTTTCCAGTTCTTCGATGCGTGTACGCAGCTGTTTCTGTTCGTGAGACAGAGCCTCCATGCGTTCATCTTTTTCCCTGAAGCCCTTTTGCAGTTCTTCATCCCACTTGAGTGTCAGTTCCCGGATGACAAGCTGAGCATTTTCAATGCGGTTCTTCTTGCTCAGATGCAGTCCGGTGTACGACTGGATACGATGTTTCAGTTCTTCCTGTTCGGCTGCGAAATAAGTTTCCTTGTGACACATCTGGATCTGATAGTCAAGAGCCGTCATAGCCTTCTGCTTTTCGTTGTATTCAGGATGGAGTGTCTGCGACAGCTGCTCGTATTCCTGATACAGGGCTTCGGTAGCCGTTTCGTGCAGCTTCCGTGCCTCTTCCATCCGGCTGTTATACGTGTTGCCCAGTTCTTCCTGTTGTTTCAGTTTGGCTTCATGGATCTTGTTCCACTGTTCATCCAGACTTTGGATCAGCAACTTGTATTTGGTAGAGATTTCCGTATACTGTGAGGTGAGGATGCGCTGCTCTTCCTGCAGTCCCTGCTGGCGGTTTTTCCATTCTTCCTTTTTGGCTGACCGTTCTGCAATCTGGGAAATGTTCAGCTGGTCGTATTCCTTTTCTTTCTGAGAAGCTTTCTGCAATTCATTGTTGACAACAGCCAGCACTTCCTGCAGCCGGTCACATTTCTTTTTCGACTGCTCCTGCAGTTCCATGCGGCGGGCCAGTATGATATGCCGGTCGTTTTCTGCCTGTTTTTTCTTTTCTTCCCATTGGGGGAGCGCCTCTTCTGCCTTGATGCGGGCGGCAGCCAGTTCCCGGCAGCCTTGCACCAGTGCAGTCTGTCTTCGGTTTACTTCCGTAGCCAGTCGGGTGATCTCTGCAGCCTGTTTCTGCGTTTCTCGTTTTTGGAACTCTTCAATATCGCGAAGCCGTGTTTCGAAGTTTTTCAGATGTTCCTTATAGGTGTTCAGATCTACGGAAGTATCTTCCTCGTTGAGTGACGAGATGATGGTTTTTTTGATGAATTCCGCATCCAGTTTTGAATTCAGCAGCACATTCTGGATGGTTCGCGGGATGTTCTGATATTGCTTGCTTTCCATCAGGGCATACCGTTGCATGTCGGCTCCTGCTTCGTTGCCGTAAAGAATGTTCCGGTATTCATCGTAAGTATAGATAATGCGCGAATAGTCCACATCATACTGATCCAGTATGGCCCGGATGCGGTCGGTTCCACTGTATGCCGTACGGCTTTCCTCATCGATGAAGAATTCTTTCCGGTAGGGGGAATCGATAAAGCGGTAACACACCCGGTTCATCGACTTGAAGCTGAGGATACAGAAAGGTCCGTTCTCGGTAGCCACTTCATATACGATATACGAGTTGGAGTAGGGGAAATAGTATTCCGTGTAGCTTTGCTTTTCTACGGGAATACCCAGTTTCTGCGTGTCGGCATTATAGAAAAACAGGATGGCACGCAGGATGGTACTTTTTCCTACACCCTGTGTTCCGATAAAGTGGATGTTTCCATCCAGATAAATATCATCCGCATAGGGGATGTTTGCACTGTTGATAAAGATAATTCTATTCAGGTTTCTCATCGTCTTCCGTTTCGTCGTAAATTTGAATACTTTCGATCAGTCGTTCCAGGTAATGCCAGGAACTCATCACCTTGTAGGTGTTTTCTTTTTCGTTTTCCAGCTCCAGGAATGAATCCTTGGTGAGCTGGCGGATCATATTGTCCAGGACATCCTTGCGAACATCTTTGTCCGAGAAATGTTTCCGGATGCCGTCCAGCTTGTTCTGGAGCAGCACGTTGATGTTGGCTTCCACCAGAATCTGTTCGGGCTGAAACCGGAAGCCCGGTCCGAAAGTCTCATCGTAAGTCTTGAACAGGTCGAGCACGTCAATCCAGTAATAGGCACGCATGAGTTTCTGTTCCAGCGTAGCCCTCGGTTCGTTGCGTGAGAAATAAAAATATTCGTTGCCTCGTTCCAGTGTGTAACCGATCTGCCCGAAGTACAGGGACAGGGCTTCAAAGTTTTCATCGATATCGTCATAAAGCTGACGTACATCTTCGTTTGTGCTGTTGGAACTGATGAACAGTCCCTTTTGCAGGTAATCGAAGATCTGTGCTGTATGGTCAGGTATTCGTATGTTTAAATCCATTGTTTCGTTGTATTTTGGTCCGTCCGGAAAATTTCTCAGAGCGGATATACTTTGGCAAATTCATATTCGTGATAGGTACCGAACTCTTCGGTGATGCGCAGTTGCGTTTCGTAGAGGGAAACGATCTGACAGAAGAGGGTGGTACGTTCTTTTTCGCTTACTTCCCGCTGGAAAGAATACTTCATCAGGTATGAGAACAGATCCTCCAGTGGTGCCGATTCGTCTGCCCATCGAGCCTGAGCCTGTGCCTGGAAATAATCCCCCACGGTCGTATCGAGGTTGATCAGTTCCTGATACATGGCCTGTGCTTCCAGCTCTTCTTCACTGAAGGCACCTGCCTCGTTGTTTCGCAAAGCCTCCCGGTATTGCCGGTTACGCATGACTTTAAGAATGACCGGACGGGCCTCGTCTGTACTCAGGTAATTGATTGACAGCTTGAAGGAACCTGGTGCAGATCCTTCCATCAGCAGGGAATGTTCCCGCTCAACGACTTCGGCCAGGTTGCTTCGGGCCCGCAATTCGAACTGGTCTTGCAGATATTTTACCTTCCGGATCTTTTCTACCAGAATGATCTGGCTCTTGATCTGATTGAGGTAATTGATGATATCTTGCTGGGCACGGATGAGGCTGTGTGCCGAGAGTTGCAGCTCCCGGCGGAGTTCGAGCAGGATGCGTGTCAGTTCTTCATCCGTAGCCTGCATGAAAAAGGCTCTTTCTTCGTGCAGGATCAGATGCTCTGTCGTGTCGATCAGCCGCTGGATGTTGATCCGTTTCTTGTCCAGATTCTCCAGTTTGGCGATTTTGATCTGATACGTCGGTTCATGCTTGAACGCATTGTCTATGCTGTTCTGCAGATTCATGATGTTGCGGATGGTGGTACGCGCAATCTTCTGGAATGTAATCTTGATGTTGCGTACATAACTTTCCTTCCGGCTGGGAATTCTCTCCTTCAGGTAATAGTCAATCAGTTCGTGGAGATACTCGATGTTTTCATCAATGATGGCTGTATTGATCTCTTCATTGGCTTCCAGCAGCAATTCGAAGAAATCCAGGAAACGTGCATCCAGTTCCACATAGTTGCCGTTTTGCCGGATTACTTCCTTTTCGATAAGCAGTTTCAGACGATTCTCGTCATCCTTGAGCAGGGACAGGGCATCGGAGTATCTGAAGCTGAGAATTTTTCTTTTTTCAAACATCTCGGTCAGCAGTCCTTTGGCCGCAGCGACGGTGTTGATGATCTCTTGTATGGAGCGGAATATATACATAGTCTAGTTGAAAAAATCGGGCAAAGATATAATTTACCAGTGTAATTTCCTAATTTTTGTCTTCCATTCATTAAGGGGATAAGCAGCCTTCTGTCCGGCCTGGAATGAACCAATGCGGGAGCTCGATTGTTTTTTATAGAAACCATTGTTATTCCTTGTAATCAATTTGGAATATTCTTGAAAAATGTTAACTTTGTATCAAATTAAACCCGAGCAATCATGAAGCGTATTTATCTTCTGGGATGTCTGCTGGCCGTTTCCGTGGGTTGGACGGGATGCCGTAATGACGAGACGCAACTGGTCGAGGTTCCGTTTGAGGTGGATCATGCCCCTGATTCAATGGTGACGGTAGAATTTTCTTTCCAGGAGAAGCCGCTGACCGCAGCCGATATTGTACTTACCAAAGATTTGCTTTATGACAAATATACGCTGAAGGATACTTATCCATATAAGGACACAGTTCGTTCCGTCAAATGGGAGGTGATGCGTAAATGTCTGGCTTTTATTGAAAATATGCAGCGTGGTGATGAACTTCGCTGGGCCGTTTTCCAAAATTATAAGAATCTGAACACTGAGGCTCCCCTGGTGCGGAGTTATGTGCGTAATGTCTATAACCGGATTTCGGATACGCTCGGAGTGGAGCGTTATCAGTCGGTTCCTCTTTATCTTCCTGAAGATACATTGACTCCCGTACGCTATGGCAGAGACGGTTCGCTGGCTCAGCTGGAAAGAGAGGAAGGGAGTTTCTACAGGCTTCGTCCGGTGACGACAGAAGGAGAGTGGCTGGTTCCCAAACGCTACCTCAAGCTGTTGTCTGATTCTACCGTGTTTCATCATGTAATTTTCGTGGATCGTCTGGATCAGAATATTACGACTCTGGAAAGAGTGTCGGAAGGTGAATGGAAAATCCGGAGTATAAATCCGGCTACGACGGGACTGCATAATCCTCCTTACGGAATGGAAACTCCTTTAGGTATGTTTCTGATCCAGCAAAAGAAAGAAAAGATGGTATTTCTGAAGGACGGTTCCTCGGCGGTGGGCGGATATGCGCCATACGCCAGCCGTTTTACAAATGGTGCTTATATTCATGGTGTTCCGGTGAATGTACCCCGTACGGCCATGATCGAATACAGCTGGTCGCTTGGTACGACTCCACGTTCGCACATGTGTGTCCGCAATGCCACTTCTCATGCCAAGTTTGTGTTTGACTGGGCTCCGTTATATCGTTCCCTGGTTGTTGTCATTGAATGAAAAGAAGAAGTTATACAAAAGAAACCGGCCTGCTCTTTGATTGATCAAAGGGCAGGCCGTATAAGTTATTTCTTTGGAACCGGATTATTTCAGGATGATTTCCTTGATAATCGGCCAGCAGGTGTGATTGCCTGTTACCTGAATCTTGACAGCTTTGACTGGTTTGCCTCCGACATGTGCCTTGGCCTGTCCCAGTTCGTCAAATGTTCCGACCTTGTTGAATTTGTTTCCGTCTTCACTGATCAGCAGGTCAGCTTTTGTGATATAGTCCTTTGAGTCACCTGTAATGATTTCGATATCACTTATCTTGGCCGGTTCTGTCAGGATGACCGTAAAGTAATGTGACGGGTTGATAGTGCTTCCTCCCCAGAAGAATGTATTGGTCTTTCCGTCGAAAGCATATTCCGGATGATAGGGTGAGTTCAATGGAATGTTTGTATCAATGCTTGCCGGACGTATCAGCATGGGCTTCTCCTGAGTCGGTGCGAATTCTTTCTCATTCAGTGCATCGTCTTCATAGAAATTGATACCCATCTTTCGCATTACCGGATAGAAATCCGTGATACGGCGGTAGAAGTCGTCCCAGTTGCGTTTGGAAGCATTGGTCCAGAATACTTCCGACAAAGCAGCCAGACGCGGGTACAACATCCATTCCACACGGTCTTGTGTTGCTACTCGTTCCGTCCACAAAGCACCTTGTCCTCCTTTGACGAGTGCTTCCTGTTCGGGAGTTACCTGGCTGGTTACCGGATCCCATTCGTACACTTTCCGTGTAGAGTTGCCGGCATATCCCCAGTCAAGATAACATCCGTGCTGCGGACACATGACTACCGGTATGCCTCGTTCCAGTGCAGCTTTCTGAGCTTTCAGACCATTGTCCCGCCATACGGTCAGCATATCTTCGGGTGTGGCGGCATGACGGTCGTTGATTTCATCCCATCCAACCATGATTTTACCTTTTGACCGGATGTATTCACTCATCTTGCGTGTGAAGAAGTCCTGCAGTTCACCGGGTTCCTTCATGCCTTCCTTCTTATAAAGGGCCTGACATTTCGGACATTTTTCCCAGATGGCTGTGGGTACTTCATCACCACCCAGGTGAATATACTTCGAAGGGAAGATCTGGATCAGTGCGTCTACCACTTCCTGTGCGAAACGGATAGATTCCGGATTGCCGATGCAAAGCATATTCTCGTTTCCGCGTTTCCGCTGATTGAGCGGAAGTTCTTCCGGATAAGCTTCGAATGTACCTCCTTTACAGGAAAGTTGCGGCATGGCTGCGAGCAGTGCGATGGCATGACCGGGCAGATCGACTTCAGGAATGATTTCAATACCGAGAGCCTGAGCGTATTTTACGATTTCTTTCAGATCGTTTGTTGAGTAATATTTACCAGACAGATCCGGAAAATCAGAATAATAAGTACCTTTGGCAGTCAGTTCAGGATACTGATCCATAGCCAGACGCCAGGCATTGTTGTCTGTCAGGTGCATCTGCAGTTTATTCAGCTTGAAGAAAGCCATTTGAGACAGCGTTTCTTTCAGCTCATCTACTGTCCAGAAATGCCGGCTGCAGTCAAGCATCAGTCCGCGATAACCGAAGCGTGGCTTATCCTGAATATTTATGATTGGAAGTTTGTTGTCTTTTGCTGTCAGAATGAGCTGGTGAAGCGTGGCCAGTGCATTGCTGATTCCCTGTGCGTCATTAGCTTCCAGAACGATACGTCCTCTTTCAATTTCCAGAGTATAGGCTTCTTCGGTCAGTTTATCGTTCTTGACCAAAGAGAGAGGAGCGTCAATATCGCTGATGGTCAATGAAACTCCGGTTGTTTTTTGTACCAGTTCTGTAAAAGCCTTGGCCGTTTCGTTCCATTCGGGAGGAACCTGCATGCTGCGCAGTTCCTGCAAGGGGAAAGATCCGTTTCCGATTGTGACAGACTGCGCTTGCGGAATCAGATCCACCTTTTCCACCAGTTTTCCTTCACATCCCGTGAAGAACAGGGAAACAGAGGCAGCCAGCAAGGGCAACATGATCATTTTCTTTGTCATAAGGTGTGATTTTTAGTTATTGAATGATTGATTTGTTCGATGTAGTCCAGAATTTCTTTTCGTCCGGTTTTCTTTTCAGCCGATGAAATGAAATAAGGGGGAAGCTCTTCCCATTGCTTGGAAAGTTCTGAAAGATAGATATCCACATTTGCACGCGTCTTTCCGGCACTTTGTTTGTCTGCTTTCGTGAAGATGATGGCAAAAGGAACTCCGTTTTCTCCAAGCCATTCGATAAATTCCATATCGATCTTCTGTGGAGCGAGCCGGCTGTCTACCAGAACAAAGAGGCATGTCATTTGCTCCCGTTCCAGAACGTAATGCTGGATCAGCTTTTCAATCTTGTCCATCATTTTCTTTCCCCGTTGTGCATAGCCGTATCCGGGAAGGTCTACCAGATACCATTCTTTATTAACCAGAAAATGGTTGATCAGCAAGGTTTTTCCAGGAGTGGCTGAGGTCATGGCCAACTTGGGCTGTTTGGTCAGCATATTGATGAGACTTGATTTTCCGACGTTGGAACGTCCGATGAACGCGTATTCGGGAAGGTGGGTTGCGGGACACATGTCCGCACGTGAATTACTTACTACAAATTCAGCACTGGTTATTTCCATGGTGTTGTTTTTATTAAGTCTTGACAAAGGTATGAAAAAAAAATGAAAAAGCAGGTACTTGCTTCCTTTTTCTGATCCATCTCATCCGAGTGTTGTTCTGAAATTCCTTACCTTTACTTTATTTCTCAATTTATGCCGGAATTTCGGGAGTTCTCCCTATCTTTGCACACCTGTTTTAATACAAAGAAGAGAATCATGAATCAACAATATCCGTCGGCATTACTTGAAAAAGCAGTAGGAGAATTTGCCAAACTTCCCGGTATAGGGCGGAAGACCGCCATGCGTCTTGTGCTTCATCTGCTGAGACAGAGTACGGAAAGTGTAGAGGCTTTCAGCAGTGCCATGGTAACCCTAAAGCATGAAGTAAAATATTGTAAAGTCTGTCATAATATCTCGGATACTGATATCTGCCGCATCTGTTCCAATCCTTCACGGGATGCATCGACAGTATGTGTGGTGGAGAATATCCGCGATGTAATGGCCGTTGAGAACACTCAGCAGTACAAAGGACTTTATCATGTGCTGGGCGGGGTCATATCTCCGATGGACGGTATCGGTCCTTCTGATCTGCAGATTGACAGTCTGGTGGCACGGGTTCGCTCCGGAGCCGTCAAGGAAGTTATTCTGGCATTAAGTTCTACGATGGAAGGCGATACGACCAATTTCTTTATTTATCGGAAGCTGAGTGGGTTTGATGTGAAACTGACAGTCATTGCCCGTGGTATATCCATTGGTGATGAACTGGAATATACGGATGAAGTTACACTGGGACGGTCCATCGTGAACCGGGTAGCTTTTACAGGAACAATGTAATTTGGGGAAAATTTATGGAAAAAGAAATCAATCGGTTGCTACGCTGGCTGCAAGGGGAATTTATTCTGGCGTGGATGTTGGTACTGTTGCTTATCGCACTTTATGAAACGGATGTGTTACCGCAAGGAATGATGGTGGGGGATGTCCGGATGGAATATATTCTCCAGACTGCAGGTATCCTGCTGGCCATGGGACTTATTCCCGTATCTCTTCGCCTGTTCAGTTTGTCACTGACCCGCTATGTAAAAACAATGCCCTTACCCGAAGCATTAAAGAGCTATCGGAGATGGAGTGAAGTCCGTCTGGGACTTTTGCTGGCTCCGGCCTTGTTCAATCTGTCGGTTTACTATTGGACTCTTGACCTGACGGGAATGTTGTGTGCCGGAATGCTTCTGGTGGCTTCACTGTTCTGTGTACCTGGTCGTGAACGTTTGCTGATGGAACTGGATCTGAATCGGGAAGAGGGAGAAAAGGAGGAGTAACGATGGAAAAAACAGTTCCTCCAATCCGTTTGCGCGCACCTGAGCCGGAAGATCTGGATGTCATGATGCTTTTTGAAAACGATGAAGATCAATGGGAGAACGGCATTGCTACCGGTCCTTATTCCCGATATCAGCTGAAGCAGTATATCGGGCAGAGTACGAATGACCTGTATACAGACCGCCAGTTGACACTGATGATTGAGCTTCCTCAGACCGGGGTAGTAGGTATTGTTGACCTTTGTTCCTTCGATCCCCGTCATAACCGTGCAGAAGTGGGAGTTATGGTGCTGGAGGAATACCGTCACCGGGGTATTGCTTCCGAAGCTTTGCGACAGTTGGAACATCATTGTTTTTCGCGGTTGGGGATTCATCAGCTGTATGCTTACGTGCATGCAGACAATACACATTCTTTACATTTGTTTACTGGCCTGGGCTATGTACGTGCGGGCTATTTGCCTCATTGGATTTATACCGGACGTGGATACAAGGACGTCTGTCTGTTGCAGAAACTTTCTTCCAGTTCAGTTGAATGAAGGATAAACCGGATATTTGGACCATAAGGTGTATGGATTACCGAGATCGTTCATGCTGTTATTCCAAAGAACTTTCTGTGGATCATGCAGCAGTCGTTCGCTGTTTCCTTTTCCTATAAACCATGAGTTCCTTTGAATTTCCTGTTGCAGTTGTCCGTGACTCCATCCTGCATATCCGGCAAAGAATCGGATATGCCCGTCAAGGGGACCTCCGTCAAGAATATATTGTTGCACAGCCTTAAAGTCTCCGTTCATGTACAATCCGTTCCCCAGTTCCAGTGCTCCTTTCAGTTGTTTCAGTGTATGGATGAAAAAGATTGTATCCCGTTCCATGGGACCTCCTTTAAAGACAGGAATGTAAGCAGAACCTTCCAGTTCCGGAGCCAGTTGGTTGAGGGATATGTGATATCGGAAGTCTTTGTTCATGACAATTCCCATGCTGCCTTCTTCACTGTGTGTGATGAGCAGTACCACTGACCGCATAAAATGATAATCATTTAGCAGAGGAGAGGCTATCAGGATTCCTCCCGGTGAGGGAAGAGTCTGATTGGACTTTATTTGAAATATATGCATATCCATTTTTCTCGTTTCTTTAATGTTCCTAAGGTAGCGATTTAAATCGGAAAAAGAAACTGTTTGCCTTTTTTTATTGCATTATTCCTCTTTTTTATGCGTTTTACGGATTGTAGAGGAGGGTCGGATTAATTTTTTTAGAAGAAAAATGAATAAAATGTTTGCAGATTCCGAAATAAGTTATACCTTTGCACCGCAATTGAGAGCAAGAGCAAATGAAAATGACATACTGGTGCGTTAGTTCAGTTGGTTAGAATACATGCCTGTCACGCATGGGGTCACGGGTTCGAGTCCCGTACGCACCGCCAGTTTACAAAGCAAAATTAGGAAAAGCTCTGATTCACAACAGAATCAGGGCTTTTTTCGTTTCCGGGCGGAAGCAGAATATAGCGTTTCTACGAAGTTTGTCAGGTGCAAATTCAGGGTCCTTTTTTAGGGACAATTAAAAAGCACCTTAGATGTATAATACTTCATTGATTATCATGTTTTTGCGTAGGATTTTCCTGTTCCTCATTTTCTAATTTTACAACGTAAATAAAGTGGTATGAAACAGGAATCAATGAAAGTTCTGTTCTTTATCCGTAAGAGCAGACTAAAGAAAAACGGTGAGGCACCGATTTTTCTGCGGGTGACAATTAACGGACAATTGGATGAAGTCCGGATTCAACGTTCTGTTCCGTTGAAGTTATGGGACAATGTGAAGGAACGCAGCAAAGGAAAAGACCGGAGTTCAACGGAGCTGAACAGCTATATTGAGGCATTGAAAGTAAGGCTGTACCAGATTCACAAGGAACTTCTCTGTCGGGAAGCCCTGATTACCCCAAAGAATCTTCTGATAAAGTTGTTCTCGAAAGAGGAACGGCATCTGGTTCTGCAGACCATGCGGAAATGTATTGATGACTGGACTTCTCTGATCGGTACGGAGTACCAGCCCTCCACCATTTCACGTTATAACAACTGTTATGAATCGCTGCAGACGGTCATCAAGGATTTCTACAGGAAAGAGGACATTACATTCCATGAACTGAATGGGGAGTTCATCGACCGGTTTGAGATGCATCTGAGAACGGTACGCAAACTTTCCCAGAATACCCTGACCAAGTATATGAGCTGTTTCCGCAAATTTCTCGGACTGGCCCGGGAAAACGGATGGCTAGAACTGGACCCGTTGGCCGGAAAACGCAAGCGTCTGTTCCGTAAGGAAGAGACGTGCCCTACGTTCCTGACCCTGGAAGAACTGAAACGGATTATGGAGAAGGACTTTTCCACGACACGTCTGAACACCGTGAAGGATTTTTTCCTGTTCTGCTGTCTGACCGGCCTGTCGTACATTGATGTGAAGACCTTGTGCCCGGCACATCTTTACAAGGACAATGAGGGGAAACTGTGGATACACAAGGCCCGCGTAAAAATTACTACTCATAAGGAAAGCTGTACCTGCAATGTCCCGCTTTTGGGACCTGCTCTTGTCATTCTGGAGAAATACAAGGACTGGAATCCGGAAAATCCTGAAGGTCCCTGTTTCCCGATTCCGTCGAATCAGAAGATGAACGAGTTCCTGAAAGAGATAGCCACCCTATGTCGGGTAAACAAGCGGCTGACCGTTCATGTGGCAAGACATATTACTTTCTCTTACTCATTGAAAACAAGAAACTTACAAAGGTTGTCAGCTTGACAGGTAACGATTTGGAAACCAGCGGGCTTCTCTATTCTGCAATGTTCTGCATCAATCAAAAGAACGCTTCTCTCATTTGCAAAAGTAGTGTTTTTCTCCCTCACTGCCAAAACTATTCCTCTGAAAAATGAAGAAATTACACTTCACCAACACAATAATCCTATTAGCAACAGAAAAATTAGTGTTAGGTGTAAAGAACTTCTAAGATATTCTCTGCCAATTTTAAATCATAAATGCATATGGCATTATTTTCATCAGTGTTGTAACCAAGATAGTTGACACTGCCATACCATATCAAGGATTTGTCAATGATTACAACATCAATAGCCAAGGAATCATTAACTCTGACATTTGCTCCTGTTTCTTTTAACCGTTCTTCCTTTTCCAAATCACTTCTGATTACGGCAATGACTTCCACACCTCGTGCCAACAAGTCTTTCAGCATATCAGGCACAGATGAACGTTTAGAAAACCAAAGTTTTGTTGCGGAAATAACGACCGAACGTTTTGCTTGAGACAAATCATTGAAAAACTTACCTAGATATGTATGACCGTTAAAAATAACGCTATGGCTTTCATTGAATATGTTCATTGGCTCATTTGATTTTATCTGATAATCCACAGATGCATATCCACGTAGCCTCCGCTTGTACATGACATCACACATTGGTATGCGAATGTCGATATAATCGTAAATCCGAACTTCCTTTTTGCCCGGATACTCCCGATGCAAACGCCCTGCATATTGTGCAATAATGCATTTTCAAGAAACGGGCAGGGCTAAAAACAGAGTGTTCAACCGAGGATAGTCGAAACCTTCACCCACATATTTCCCTGTCGCTACTATGACAAGCGGTTCCGTAGGAGAAATACCTTGTAGCAATTCCATTTTCTGATGTTTTTCTCTTGCCGATTCAGAACCGATAAGAGTAACAACATACTTGCAATAGGGAGCTAAGGCATTTGCCAATGTTTCGACATGGGTGGTAAGATTTGTCAATACTATGGGAGAACGTCCTTCCGTTAATGTCTTACGCACATCGTCTATGATAAGATTGTTCCGATTTTCATCTTTGACCATTTTCTGAATCATTCGTGCATAAGTGGACTTATCATCCGTCAATTCTCTGTAAGCAGTGAAACGGGGAACAAGCAGGCGCGTGAATGTTTGGGAGGTCATTTGGACCTTTGCATCTGCCGAATAGCGGATAGGGCCGCATTGCATGAAAATAATAGGCTGGTGCCCGTCCTTGCGGATTGCGGTAGCTGTCAGTCCATAGACATAACTGGCATTGGCATACTTCAATATCCGTTCAAAATTCACTGCTGATACATGATGGCATTCGTCCACAATCAGCATTCCGTAATTCCGAACAAAAGATTTCACTCCGTTGTCTTCCAAACAGGATTGCATCAAGGCAATGTCTATTTTCCCATGCAGTGAATTTCCCTTAGAATCCAATGTACCGAACGGTGAAAAGGCTTTTTTACGGCCACGTTTCTTTGGAGTATCTTCTTCCGTAAAGTCTATTTCCAAAAATTCTTCCAAACGGGATTTCCATTGGTCCAATAAAGCTTTAGTGTGTACAAGTATCAGCGTGTTTATTTTCCGTTCAGCAAGTAGGCCAATAGCCGTAACCGTTTTTCCAAATGCGGTAGTGGCATTCAATACCCCGTTGTCATGTGCTGTCAAACTGGCTATGGCTGCTTTCTGCTCTTCACGGAATTCGCCTTTAAACCTTACGGTTACGTTCTCTCCATGATTGGTCTTATCCTCTATCCGGTAGGTGATTTGGTTGCTTTCCAAAAGAGCAACAACCGCATCTTCACATCCACGGGGCAGGGTGATGTAATCCTCTTCCATATCGGCACAGGAAATGATACAGGGAATGTTGTAAGTAGACAAGCGCATACCTCGTCTGGCATAAAACTCCGGATTCTTGAATGAGGCAATCCGTTTCAGATGGTTGATTGCTCTTGCGGAAAACCCAGACAAAGGGATGTATAGCATATTGGAGCGTATGAGAATAGGATTAGCAGGAAAATCGTTAGGAGTGATTTTCTGAGGTACCGGAGTCTCCCACGGTTTGGATTCACTGGTAGTGGACAATTCACCCAAATCGGAATCTGTCCTATGTTTAGCCAATATTGCATCAATCATTGTTTCGGAAATCCGTTTTATCTGAAGTAGATAGTCCCACTGGTCCTCGTAAACTGTAAAATTCTCGTTTACAAATACGCTGTTTCCTTCTTTGCGTGCTTTCCCTTGTAATGGCAATGCCACCAGATTCCCGAAACCACCCTCTGGCAATCTGTCTTGATTGGGAAAGAAACGGTCGTATGATTTGAAAGTCATCCGCCTGTATCTTTCCATCGCTTCTGTCAATATTGTATTTCCAAGTCTTCGCGCTTTGGAAGCAGGCAATGACTGTTCAAAGAATATCCATACATGTGCACCGTTTCCGGAGCGGGAGCGCTCGATGGAACAAGGAATATCCCAATCTTTACAGACCCCGACATACGCCAACACATCTTTCTCGTATCCATGTTCGCAAGACTTGTCATCGAAATCCGCACACAGAAAATTGCAGTTGTTGTCGGCAAGAATGGCATAGGCTCCGATTACATCCTGTCCGTCTGGGTCTTTCCCTTCAAGATGCCGGTATATATCCTCATACACTAACGGTTTGAACAACCTGTTGGGACATTCTGCGCACTTATACTTTTTCTTGTCACACAATTGCCTGTCCCATTCATTCCGGCACACTGGCTGGTAACCTGATTTTCCACTTGTCCTACTGTACCATCTCCGTGCAAACACATCCTCGCGTCCCTTGAACAGATTACGGAATACACTTACTTTTTCTTCCAAAGACAAATGTTGCTTCATGATGGGCTGTGTCATAGGAATATCCTTGCTATTTAATAATGCCTGTAGCCTATCTACCTCCTTATGAAGAAACTCATTCTCCATAAGAAGCTTGTTGTATGCAGCCAACAGTTCTTGGTATGTAATCTGCTTTCCCATATCATTCAAAGCAATGGTGTCATATATAAAGGCATATACACAATCCCATCTTCTATTTTCATATCCTTATCGTGAAGCACGTAGGGCGTGGATAACTGGGAGCCGTATTTGGCGATACACTTCCTCAACGAGTTCAGTGTGTAGCGCTGTCCGGATTTTACCTCAATAGGTGAAATGTTATGCCTGCTGGTCGTTATAGGTTTGGCTATCAGGAAATCAATTTCCATACGGTCTTCGGCTGATGTCCGGGAACTGTTGCTGAAAAAGTAGAGTTTGTGTCCTGTCGCCCGGAGCATTTGCGCCACAATGTTCTCCACCAACATACCTTCGTTTACTTCCAGCTTGTCAAACATCAGTTTACGGTAAAGGTCCGCACTTACGATTCCACGTTCGTCAAAGGCGTGGCTGATGAGCAATCCCGTATCACCCATATAACACTTCAGTGTAGTACGTTCTTCATTCAGTTTCAGCCCGATGCTCGGTGCTGTCGAATTATAACAACAGTTGATGATTTTAGCGTCACTCAGCCAGAAGAAAGCCTGCGAATAATCACGCATACGGGCTTCACTCTGCAATGCGGACAAGACAAACTTCTTTTCATGCTTCTGCAATTGTCCCGGAAGCTCCTCAAAGATGGCGGCAACTTTCGTTTCCTGATTGTCCGCATATTTGTGGATGTCATTGCGGTAAAGAGCCAATATGTCGCGCTTCACCTCATCCACCTTTTCAAAATCCCGTGTTTCCACATATTTCAGCACAGCCTGTGGCATTCCTCCGACAATCAGGTATTGCCGGAAATAGTCCATTGCCCGGCGGTGGAAAGCCTCCATCGGAAGACGTTTGTCAAACCGCATCCGGATGTAAGGCATCAGCATTTCATCACCCATTGCCCACAGGAATTCCTCAAAGTCCATCGGAAACATTTCAATGGCATGTTCTTCGGATGGCAACATGATGTCCTTGACATTCTTCTTAATGGAAATAAGCGAGCCAGTCTCAATATAGTCATAACGCCTGTCTGCAACCAAGTGCTTGATGGCTGCACGGGCACGGGGGCAGAACTGTACTTCGTCGAATATGACCAAGGAACGGGCTTCCTCGCCTTTCGTCTGGCGGGGAGTAAGTTTCCGCCTGAAGTAAAGTTCCAGACTCATGAAAAGCATATCGAGGTCATCCAGATAAAGGTTGAAAAACTCCATTACCTGAGGATTTACCTTGCTGAAGTCCACCAGAATGTAAGACTCGTATTCTTTGCGTGCAAATTCTTCCACGATATAACTTTTCCCTATACGCCTGGCTCCTTCTATCAAAAGGGCAGTATCACCCTTATGGTTTTTCTTCCATTCCAACAGTTTATCATATATCTTTCTTTTCATAATTCACCTATTCACCTTTATTGTCTGATTAATATTTCACGTATTCGAGATTATTATGTCTGCAAATATACACATTTTCTTGGATTAGAAAGAATCGCCACATTGAAAGGCGAACTCATTGTACCACCGATTTACTTCCTCTGAACTCTACTCCTCTAAATCCGCGCCCCATTAATGAAACTTTTATTTGAAGTTTCGCTGTTGTAAACCAGCACAACAGCACGACAGCAAACCAGCATATCATTGAAACTATGTTGCTTCCTATCTGCATTGAATTACTTTCTTGGTTGTCGGGTTCTGTTCTTCATTGTTTTAGCAAACCATTGGTTTGCTGAATTTGTAAACAAGCGAGGATGTATTTGCCCAAAATAGCATTTCCTTATTGGTCTAATGTCTGTTTTGGCTGTGATTGGCACATATTGACATCCGAATTGGCACTATTGTCTGTTTCTCAGAAGGATGAAAATCCGGCTTTGTTCCCTGTAATCTCAATAAGGTGCAGGCTTGCAAACCGCCCTATTCCCTTTCTTCTTTTGGGCAGCTTGGGCATCGGGAAACGATGCTTTAAGAATGAGAATAACAGCATTTTTTCAATCCGTTTGCTGACGGATTATTGATTTCACGAGAAATCAGCAAGGTGTCCTTCGGGTAACCCGAAGGCTTTTCGGTTACTGCCGAAAAGTGGCAGCAGCAAGGTATGTTTTGAGTAACTCAAAACCTTTCGGGTTACTCCCGAAAGCCTTGCCGCTTGGTCGCTCCTCCGAAGTCGGGCAACCTGTTCCAGACCTGCGGTAATCGTGTATTATTCCTTGTACTTGATGCCGTATTGTTTCATCTTGCCGTATAGTGTGGTGTGCCCAATGCCGAGCAGCTCAGCAGCCAAAGAGCGGTTGCCGTTAGCCTGTTCCAAAGCACGGATTATATGTTTCTTTTCCATCTCTTCGTTTTTCAAGGACAATGACGCTTCGCCCGGCAAAGGTGTTTCCTCAAACTCCATCTTGTCTGCCGTAATCCAATTTCCGTCGGTGAATAGCACCGCCGAGCGTACCGTACCTTTCAGTTCCCTCACATTGCCGCTCCACGGATGGACGAGCATCCGCTTTCTTGCTTCTGCATCAAAGCCTTTCACCTGTTTGCCGAACTCCTTGTTTGCAAGTTCACGGAAGAAGTCTGCGAGCGGCATAATGTCCTCACGACACTCACGCAATGGAGGTATGTTCAACGTGTATTCCTTAATCCGATGAAACAAATCCTGACGGAAACACTTTTCGGCGATGGCGGCTTGCATATCCTCGTTGGTGGCGGCGATGATGCGCACGTCAGCAGTCTTTTCCTTGCTGCCGCCAACGGGTCTGTACCGTCTGTTTTCCAATGCACGGAGCATCATCTGTTGTACTTCTAACGGCAGGTTTCCTATCTCGTCAAGGAACAGCGTACCGCCGTCGGCTTCCTCCCACTA
>ENA-OOQP01000308-OOQP01000308.1-human-gut-metagenome-genome-assembly--contig:-NODE-308-length-24748-cov-14.418864_pt1 | contig 24748 bp, 28 predicted proteins | sample MGYA00241266_ERZ501171 | MGnify/ENA primary metagenome ERZ501171 (study PRJEB25962, sample SAMEA2042501) | human gut metagenome | biome: human gut; feature: human-associated habitat; material: faeces...
CTGGGCTAGGAGCTTTTGGGCCTTCAGCCCGTACTTGAACCACATGCGAAAGTTCAGTTAATCACTAATCATTACAAAATCGTTCCCCAAATGCTCTCCTCCCTGTCTCTCGCAGCGGTGATGGCATTGATGAGGCGGTGGAGCCAGATACGGGAGTTTACAACCATGCCTTTTACACGGTTCTCACCCACCAGGATGCAGCCCTGCGTATCATCGGGATAATTGCCGGCATGAATGCGGATGCCCTTAAAATTGGGGACACCCAACAGCAGCGGCAACCACATCTTAAACCTCGGCGATTTGCTGATCACCACCGGATAAGTGCCCTCAGGTATCGCTGTCTTGCCCTTCATCTTCTGCGCCTTCTTGCCCGATACACGCCCCAACCGCACATTCTCCTCGGCAGGACTCAGCTCCACACCCAGAAGATTGCGCCAGCACGGCTCCATCGTATCACAGAAATACGAGTCCGTATTCAACTTCTCCGCAGGCACCTCGCACACTGTCTTCAGCCCCCTGCACTTGTTCACACTCTCAATCGTGCGCTTCTTCACATCCTCATCCTTCAGGATGTAAAGGCGACCTATCGTGTAGGTCTTCTTCTTCGCTATACGTTTTAAAACTATCTGCATAAGTCAAAATAAATTTAAGATTCAATAACTATACCGTCGTGGCGGTACTTAAGCTTCTCAAAACTGTCACAACTGTCACAACTGTCACGCTTGTCCGTATACTGATACGCCCGCCTGATGTAATTCCGGTGCAGCCACTGCCTGATCATCATATCGGTACCCTTCGCATCCAAACCATGCTCCAGCCGGATGGCAAGCAACTGCGCAGCCGTAAAGTTATCGGGCAATATCTGTAAAAGATTCTGAGGCCCACGCTTCGAACTCTTCTCCGCCGTATAGTTCTCCTTCGCAATCATGTCGCCGAAGAACCGCATCTTGCAGTACAGGTCATACTGCTCGCTCCAGCGGATAAACTCGTCAATCTCCGGCTCCCACTTGCAACCATTGGCTACATACAGCACGCACGCCTTCAGGTAAGCGATGACGTTGGCACGGAACGAGAGATTTTCAAACGTCCTGTCCTGCGACAGCCGGGCAAACTCAGCATTCTCATCCTTCAGTTTGAGGGCAAGCTGAAACGCCTCCTTACACTCAATCAGACCCGTTACTTTGTTCAGATTTTCGATGTAAGGCCGTAGCGCCTCGCGGTACGATTCATCATAAGTTCCGTAAACAGGCATATCTTCGCCGATTTCCCTTTCGGGGATGGTACAGAAGTTGATACGGCTGATAGGACCATCGGTAAGAACCTTAGAGAAGTAACGCTGACCCTTCTGGATGGTGGTAGATGCATTCCAGTTGAACCGGATGGTAACACGCTCCGTAACACTCATCGTTCCTACGCGAGTCTGTCCATATTTATTACCCGGGTCTGCGGCAAGACACATGATGCGGAACTGCTGGTTTCCGCTACCCTTGAGCGCATCAAACTGGTCGAGTTCATTGAGCGAAGTATAGAGGAAATGTTCCTGCGCTTCAGCCGTTCTCATCACGAAAGCCGGGTTTGTCATATCCGCATCAATCTCCTGGATAATCAGGTTTTCAGGTCTTTTGCGCTTATCCTTGTTGGCACCCTTGCGCAGCATCTCATCCTTCCACGCCTTTTCGCGCTTCAGGTTTTCAGCATCCCTCAGCCTGATATCCTCCATAATGAAATCGATGGGCCTGTTCACGCTGCTCTTACCCGCTCCGGTACCCGCAAGCAGCAGCGTCATCAGTCTCGCCTCGTGCTCCACGTTGTCAATATACCGGAACCTCGTCTTCCAGAGATGCGTAGCCAGCGGCGGGAAGATAGCGTGCGCCACAGCCGGCTTGTAAACTTCCGGCGTCCTCGATATCAGCAGCTCCACCAGCTTCGGCAGTTTCTTCGGCATCTCCGGCGGGTCAGGATAATCCTCCCCGGTATTTTGAACTTTTAGATTCGAACTTTGAACTGCATGATTACCATCTGCCCTATTAACTTTCAACTGTAAACTATTAACTTGCTGGCTGGCCTTCTGCTCCGCAAGTGCATTCACCCTCATCACTTCCCTCGACATCGGCTTCGTATTGTCAGCATATTTCGCATAGAAGTCATGAATCAGCTGATGGCAGTCGTTCTCCTGATAGTAGCTCGGCATTTTCACCCTCACCACCTTCATCAGTTCCTCTTCCTCCATCACCCTCGAAGCGCCGGCGCTCATGATAGCCAGCAGCGAGGAGTGTCTCGACCCCACGGTATCAATCTCCATACCCCCGAGTCCGGCAGCCTGCGTAAAGAGGTCAAACGCAATCAGATTCTTCTCTCTGGCTTCCAGTCCGCCAGCATTCTGATTGCCTCCAGAATCCCCGATATGAGGAGCATCAGCACCATGGCTATCACCAGGTTGGGCAGGCTGAACAGCAGAGCCAGCAGAAACAGCAGTATTGCCGTCGTTGCCCGATAGTCTATTATTTTCATTATTCTTTCCATTGCAATTAACTTTTAACTGTAAACTATTAACTTTCCCTCTTCCGTCCACGGTCAGTCCGCGGTCCAGATACGCCTGCCTTCGCATCAGAATCTCCTTCTCGCTCAGCACGGCGCACCACATCTTCGACCTGTAGATTTCCGAGTCCTTATCCGTAAGATAAATCATTCTCTCGGGTGTGATGCAGCTCTCGTCATACGGCACCCCCAGCGCCTCGCAATACGCCTTCTGCGTCTCCTCGATGGTCATTCCCACCGGCAGTCTGATACCGATGTGCAGCTTCTTCCGGGCACTGTAGCAGAGGTGCAGCAGCGAGCCGTTCCAGATGCTGTCAGAGCAGTTCAGCTCCCTTGCCTTCTCGATAGCCTTGTCTACATACTCCCTGTCATCCACGTCGATGATAGTCTGGAACATGAAGCTCTCGGGCTGGGCATTCTCCTGTCTGCGCACATTGTTCTTGAAAATGCCGTAGTGGGGACAGAAGAAAGGCAGTTCGCTCTTCAGCCTGTCCTGCGCCTTCTTCACCGCCTTCTCATCGTTGGCATCCACCTTCGGGATAGGCAGTTCGCCCCTGATCTGCTGAATCATCTTCCTGATTTCCGGCGATGCAATCACCTTGTCATACACCGCCATACTGTTGGAAAACACCTTCCCCTTATTGCCCTTGCGATAAGGGTTCAGTGCAATTACATGTTGTGTTTCTGTCATGTTATTTCGTTAATAAAAGATTGGTTTAGAGGGTGAGATACTGGCTGTTGATCCAGAGTCCGTAATCGTTGTATGTGATGTCGAGCGGTTCCTGCAGTTCCGGAATCCTCTCGATGCCCAGCAGCCCCTTTCCCCGGTTCAGTTCAGCCAGGTCATACTTCGCCAGCACCTTCTCCACGAAGCCGTGAATCCATTTCCTGACCAGTTTCAGTTCGGTAGTCAGATTCGTCTCCAGGTCGTGCAGCATCACCTCATCGATAAAGTATTGAGTAGTGTGCACGTTCTTCTTTCTCTTGCCCACATACCCGAGTTCGCGGTCCGTAATAAAGTTGAGTTCGCCCTTCTCTTCAGGCGCCAGATTCATCTCGAACCCCGCAATCTGCCCCTCAGAATCAGCAATCACCTCAAAGGTCTCATGTCCGCTTTTTTCGTAGAGGCACATGACATCCTCCAGATTGTAGAAGATGCCCTCTTCCGTTTTCACCACTCTCAGCCGTCCGTAAGCAGGATGACTGAACACATACGCTTTCACTTCCATCATTTTAAATAATTTAGAAGATTGGGGGCTCCCACCATGGTTGATGTGCAGATACACAAAAGCCCCCGAAACTCAGACCGCATTGGTTCTGAATTCCGGGGGCAAAGATAAGGCAAATTTCTCACTTCTACCTAGTACGTACTATGTACGCGTACTAGTACTACCTATAAGTTTATCCTCTGATAGCAGGCATCACTTTTTCGAGGAAGGGAATCGTTTTCTTCTGATCCATTCCTCGGTTGTAGGCGGCTCTCATCGAGTTCGGATTAGGACCCCAATAATTGCCGAATACGCTCCATATATTATCGATTTTCAACTCTGTACCTATCTGGTTGGCAAGGATGGCAGCTTCGGATGAAGACAGTCCTGAGGGCATGAAATTTTCGGTTACCAAGCCTATCTCTATCAGGTTGTTCTTTATCCTCTGAGCCTTTTCCGTTTTCAGCTCATCCGGCATCTCAGCATTTCTGCATGAGTTTTGCTCACAGGCATTGCTGCCATAATAGTTTTCCACATGCTCGAAGTACGAGCTACCAGCGTTCATGATGATCATTCTTTGTCCAGACATTTCTCATCCTCCTTTCCCTGATAGTTGTTCATGAGTTCGATATACTGTCCACCATTCATCTGTATGGTATTGTTGATAACGATGGTGAAATGCTTTATTACAAAGCGAATAAATTTTCTATAGAAAAATATTTTCATCTTTTACTGTTTTAGTTTGTTGTTAATTGTTTCCTCCTCATTTTAGCAGAGGGCGTGTGTTGCGCTAACGTTTTTAGCGTAAGCCGCTGGAGGCTGCCGAGCGCCTACTATCCGTAAGGTGTGGGGGCGGGTAAGGTTGTGTTTACATTCTTTTTGTTGTTGATTATTTAATGTTAATACTTGGCTTCAGATGTTAGCATCTTAACCATTATCTGCTAGTTGTTTATTGTCGTTATGACTTGAATTTATCATCTTCTCTGACTCTTTTTAAACAATATTCTGCTTTTGAACCGAAAACCTTTTTAAAATTTTCTATGGATTCTGAGCATTTCACTTTCTTGTTTTTCAGGTCCTCAATCTTCTTTTTTTTCAGGGTCTTATCCATCTCATCATCTTTTTCAAGAGCTTCCAAATTATCTTCATAATTTTCTTCAAATTTATTGAGATAATAAGCAATATACAACCCCAACTTATCCTTCGTATCAGCAGTTATGGACGTTTCTTTGTCGCATAACCGATTAAATGTATTATGCCCCATTCCGAACTTCTTTTCAATGTGGGTAGAGCTAATCAATTTGGAACGCTTCAGCTCGCTTAAGAAATCTCCTAAGCTTACTGTCTCCCCTGTCCTTATATAGGCAAGGTCTTCTGTGGTGATGTATATTTTACCTTCCATCTGAAACGAATTTTCTACAAAGGTAAAATGAATAAATCATACCACCAAATGGCTATGGACGTGCTTAAAACTTCCGGTTTTTAACTAAAAACGGGGAATTATTTATAATATTTAACAGGTTGAAGGCTAAATAATGCCCGAATAAAACGCATAATAGTCCATTTTATGCTATCCTGACCCCTTCCTTTTCTACGTTCCTGACGAAGGGGGTATTCCTATACTTTTCCCATTCCTGGGCGGTATACATCACGGGGTTGATTTCCTCGCCCAGTTCCCATCCGAGTTCGGTCAGCGGATAGGTGATGTTGTCATAATCGTAAGCCATGAGTTTCTTCTTATCCAATATGATAAGGATATCCCAGTCACTATCCTCCCTGGCGGTACCTCTAGCTTGCGAGCCGAAAAGTATCGCCTTCCCGCTAGCCGGCAAGTTTTTCGCCAGGCATTTGCGGATAGCCGCCAAAATATGTTCCTTAACATTCATAACCTATAAATGTATCCTCCGTTATTTGAATAATTTTCGGACATCAGGAAGTTCGGCTCCTGAAGCTTCTGCCGCACGGAGTTCTTTAAAAGCCTGTGTCAGACTTTCCTTCACCACCAATCTCTGTCTCATTGCTTCTGCATCTACATCTGTTAATGTTGCCATAATCTTCTCCTTTAATTAAATATCTCCCACAAAATTACACTTTTTCTCTGAAAGCGCCAAATTATAGCTGGAAAATATACGCAAAAAGAGCTTTTTAAAAAGGTAAGGCCATTCCCTTCACGCCCCCTGCAATTCCCCTCACACATCCCTGCCATTCCCCCTCACGCATCCCTGCCATTCCCCTCACGCCCTGAAGGGGCAGAAGCTCCTAGCCCAGGGCATTCGCCCTGGGTATTCATGTCCCCACGCCTGGCGCCCTGTAGGGGCAAAAGCTTTATAAGGCGCCCCGAATCTCAGGCTTTGCTCGTCGATTCATCCTTGAACTGGCTATAGGGTTCTGTCGCATGTGCCAAAAACATACCATTTTGGTATATCCGATAAAAGAATATATATTTGTGCATCAAATTAAAACGAATATGGACAAGAGTATACATTCACATTTATATCATCAGGTTATCGGACGCTTGCGAAGTAAGCGTGAAGGTAAAGGTGTAACACAAGCGCAACTTGCTGATAAATTGGGGGTTAACCAAAACTTTATCAGCAAGATTGAGACTTGCGACCGCCGCTTGGATCTTATAGAGCTTCGACAGATTTGCCAAGTTCTGGGTATCTCATTCGTAGACTTTGTTGCCGAAGTCGAAAGGGATATACTGAGCAAGGAAGAAAAGTGAATGATTAAAATAAGCTAAAAAGTTGATAGAGACTAGATACTCGTAGAAACTGATAAAAACAAGGAACTAAAATGGCTGGAAGAGAAAAGAATTGTAAATGGTATTTTGCGGACCAACCTAACGTACAGGAAGTGGGCCCAAATAATGCCATGGAACAAAGTTTCAAAAATCATCCTTATGCTGCGCTTGTAAGAGAAAGCATCCAGAACTCTTTGGATGCCGTTCTTGATAAGTCAGCACCTGTACAGGTAGTCTTTTCTTTCAAGGAAATGAATGGATGTGATTATCCTGAATTCTTTGGGTTGAAGGACCATATAAAGGGTTGCTTGGATTATTATCCAAACAACGATAATGCTAAGGCTATATATAAGCCCATGATGAAGTTTTTCGCCGATAATACCCATCATGATTGTTTGGGGTACATTCGGGTAAGTGATTATAATACGAAGGGAATGTCTTACGAAAAAGACAAAACAGACAGTCCTTTCTATGCTTTTGTCCGGTCTGCAGGAGTAAGTGCTAAAGACGATACTTCAGCAGGTGGTTCTTTCGGCTTTGGTAAGGCAGCTTATTACCTGTTGTCTCCTATCAGTACGATAATTGTAAGTACCTGCACATCTAGAGGAGATAAGTTCTTTGAAGGAGCCAGTTCCCTTTGTACTCATACCTATCGGGGCAAGAAGAAAGTAGCTTTTGGTTATTATGACGACCAGGATGGGAAGCCGATATCTATTGAAGCCGATATCCCTGCACAGTTCCGTAGGGCAGAACCAGGTACTGATATCAATATTCTTGGTTTCGATATGGAATATAAAAACGAGGCAGTCAAAGAGATGATAGAGGCTGTGCTTCGTAACTTCTGGTTGTCTATATTAGATGGCAAATTAGAGGTCAACGTAAATGATGTTGTCAATATAACCCAAAATACGATTGAGGGATTGATGGAAGAGTATTTTGAGGGGATTGAAGACAATACCCGTAAGGCTGGTTATTATAATCCTCGCCCATACTTTAACGCAGTACGTTTTGCTCAAACCTCAAAGAATTATCTGCTTTTTGAGAAAAACTTGACGTTGCTTGGACATGTATACTTTTATGTATTTAAGTGTAAAGGGGCTATCGATAAGATTGCGTATATGAGAGCACCGCAAATGCTTGTCTATTCTCAAAAACATAAGACTAACTATGGTATGTATGGTGTGTTTTATTGTAATAGTGAGAAGGGAAATGACTGCCTGCGTAACATGGAGAATCCTGCACACAATGAATGGAAAGTAACCAATTGGAGAGACGGAAAACGCCAAAATCCAAAGGCACGCATTGTGTTGAGGGAGATGGATGACTTTATCAACGATTGTCTCGATAAAACATTCTCCTTGAAAGATAAAATAGCAATAGATATCAAGGGATTGGAAGACTTCCTCTATATACCAACTTCGTTTGACGAAGACGATTTGGATGTGGAAGATATACCTGAGAGTATAGAAGGAAAACCTACAGGAATTCTTCAGGATGAGGGTTCTTCATACACAACGGATATTCCTAAAAGCGAGGATAATCCAACTGTTATGCCGAAGCCGAATCCGCCATCGACAGGACATGTACTTATCAACAAGAGTACCTATGCAACAAACGAAACAGGTGGTAAGCTTCTGGCCGGACATGGTGAAGCCGAAAAAAAGCCGGACAGCCAAGGTATTCAGAAACCGGGTAATGCTTCGGAATCGAGAACAGAGAACGAAAATGGTGAGAAAGGTTTGTTTGCTACGCCGATAAATATTCCTTACCGAACGTTCTCGCAAGTAGAAGGTGGCAAGATTTATCACTATGTTGTTCTCCACCCAAGAGAAGAGGTAGGCAATGTTCGCCTTCATTTCTATGCGGTTGGAGAGGAAAGCGACGAAGAATTGCAAGTTGAGGAATCTAATATAGGTAACGTGAGTGGCAATATAGTTCGTGACGTACATCTGTCAGAGGGTCGATTACGCCTGAGAGTACGTTTTACGGACAATATGAAACATTCTATAAAATTAGCAGCGGAGGAATTATATGAAGTATAAAAACGTATCATTGCCTTATCCGGTACTCGGTATATATGACGATGTATACCCTCTTTTGGGTGATGATTGCATACAGATGGCCGATCCGGTAAAAACGGCTACAGACTATCTGTTTCGCATCGATTTGAACCAGAAGAATAAGGATATAACAAAGTTGGTTTCTGAAGGTAAGGCAGAGTATGCCTGTGAGGTAACTTGCAGAGGAACATTCCTTCGCAGATGTTTTAAATCTTCAACTCCTCATTTTGAAATAAGTCTGGGAAGAATAGAAGTGAATGGACGTATAGAATTTCAGTGCTTCATCGCTGCCTGTGAGCCGATTCCTAATTATAAGAACAGTGATTTTAATGAGGATTATCATGGGTTCACTTTTGATCTGGAGGTTGGTGACATGCTTGCTGTATTTCCTTTAGCGTGGTGGAATACCAATGTGAAGTTTGATAAGCTGTATGCAGCTGGTTCCTTCATGCAAATTACTGAAGCGGCTGATGGAATGGAAAAAACATTTTTCAATCTTACAGGAGACAAGATTCTGATAGAACTTCCTCATGACCTGTTTGTGCAGTATCAGCGAATAGGAAACAGCTTCCCTGAAGTTATTCATTCCTCTTTAGTTCATAATGCATTGGTCTATGCATTGGTTAACCTGCAAGAAAATAAGGATTCAGGTAAGCTTTGGGCAGACTGTCTGCTTATAAGATTACAGGAACTGCATTTCCTGCCGGAAGAATTGAAGAGTGATATGCAACAGGCATATAGAGCAGCTGACCAGCTTTTGCAGGATCCATATAAACGAATGCTGGATGGCTTAGAGAGAATAGCAAATGCTCAAAACGAAGATCAGGAGGATTAATTATGGAACTACAGAAAGTATTTAAAAAATCATATATGGAGAGTCTGAGACGTAATATCCATATCTCAGATTATCAAGGTGAAACATTTCCGTTTGACCCCTCTAAAGTGAAGTCTTTGGCGAACTTATACAAGCCTGAAGGACTGCTTGACAGATTAGACCCTGATGACGATTTCACGACAGCTGTAGAGCTGTATAAGGCATACGATTCCGTTACGCCCTTATTAGCTTCGCTACCAGATTTATGGGTATACTTGTCGCATGCAGATTTATTTCCTTATGTACAGAAGCGTTGGCCAAAAGTACTTATGGATGATGTTGATGAAAAATATATTCTAAATCATTGGCATGAGAATGAGCATTTTATGCGAACTACTTTTGCAGGTTTGTGGTGGCATACATATCTGACTTATGACTCGACTAGGAATAATCCTTTTGAGTTAACCGAAATGTTGTTTAAATCTCAAGATTTCAGAACATTACGTTTTGGTGAATTAGGATTGATCAGACACAGGCCTGCAATGATAGGAACCTTGGAATTCCTGATAGAGAATCCTGAAGTTTTGCAAAATGCATTTGATGCAAGAGGACAGTTTATTTCTCGATATTTTAATCTGCTCGGAGGTACGAAGCCTTTGGCTTTTATGGACAAGTCATATTTCAAATCAGTATTGAATGAGATAAAACCTCGCTTGATGTCAATAAAATCAATTCAGGATGTCCAAAACAGAAAGTTAAATTTAGAATAAACATTGATGAAAAAATATACATTTATTGATTTGTTTGCTGGTTGTGGTGGCTTATCGGAAGGATTCTTGCAAACTGGTAAATTCATAGGATTAGCTCATGTAGAATGGGAGAGTCCTATGGTGAATACTTTGCGACAGCGTTTAATAGACAAATGGCATCATACTAGTGATGATGCTCAAAGAAGAGTAATTAAGTTTGATGTACAGAAGACAGAAGAATTGATTCATGGCAACTGGAGTGAAGCAACAAAGAAAATATATGAAAAAGAGAATCATAAAGATATAGTCGAAAATGGATTAGATGGGTTAGTAAAAGGGGAAACAGTTGATTTGATTATTGGCGGTCCTCCATGTCAAGCCTATTCCATAGCAGGTCGGGCGCAAGATCCAAATTCAATGAAAGATGATTATCGCAATTATCTTTTTGAAAGTTTTGTTAAAATAGTTGATTATTATAAGCCAAAGGCATTTGTATTTGAAAATGTACCAGGTCTGCTTAGCGCGTGCCCGGGGAATGTACCTGTTAGGTGTAGAATCTATGAAGCTTTCAAGGAAATAGGTTATGATATACGTACTCCGGAAGATTTAAAGAAATCTGTTTATTGTGCAGAGGATTTTGACGTTCCTCAAAAGCGGAATCGTATTATTATCATAGGAACAAGGCATGATTCTGATTATGATACAGAAGAGTTTTATAACTCTTTGACAGAACATAAAAGTTCAAATAGTCACAAAACGGTGAGAGACGCAATTGGTAATTTGCCGAAGCTGTTCCCTAAAAAGGTAATTGAGATGATAGGAAGAAATCATGTATCTCACGAGCAACTTAGCGGGGAAAAGATTGATATGCATATCCCTCGGTATAATGGTGAACGAGATCAGAAACTGTTCGCTGAGTGGTTAGGTAACAATATGAATAAGGCATCTCAAAAAGAAAAAATGGAGATATATACTCGTGTTACGGGACATACCTCTAATCATATAAAGTATAGAAATTTGGAATGGGATAAGCCGTCTCCTACGATTGTAGCCCATCTTCATAAAGATGGTTATATGTTCATTCATCCTGATATCGATCAATTGCGAACTATTACGATACGAGAAGCTGCGCTTTTGCAATCTTTTCCTATGGATTATAAGTTTGTTGCTTCAAATCCATATTGTTATAAAATGATTGGGAATGCAGTTCCTGTCCTTTTTGCAAAGGGAATAGCAGAAGCTATGTATGATGTATTGAAAACAAAAGAAAAATGAAAAGAAAATTAAATATACTTGTTGCTTGTGAGGAAAGTCAGGCTTGTTGCAGAGCTTTTAGAGCATTGGGACACAATGCTTATAGTTGTGATTTGTTTGACTGTAGTGGTACAATTTTTGGGACGGATATTAAAGAACCTCATCCTGAGTGGCATTTTAATCATGATGTTACAACTGTTCTTGATAAGACAAATCTAACATTACAAGATGGTACTCAGGCTGTTGTTGAGGGGGAATGGGATATAATGATAGGACATCCTCCTTGCACATTCCTTGCAGTAAGTGGAGCCAAATGGATGTATCACCCAGCTGACAAAAACTTGCCTGTTGAAAAAAGAAGGCCACATCCGAATTTTCCAACAAGAAGAAAGGACCAGGAGGATGGTGCAAATTTCTTTTTGTTTTTGGCAAGTGCAAATGTGAAGAGAATCGCAATTGAAAATCCTGTAGGGGTTATGAGTAGTCGTTGGCGTAAGCCTGATCAGTCTATTCAGCCCTATATGTTTGGTGATCCATATTCGAAAAATACTTGTTTGTGGTTAAAAAATCTGCGTCCACTTCACCCTTCTAAAGAAACAGATGATCGTGGTGAACGCATATATTTTGGTAGCGGCAAATCTCAGCCGAAATGGTATTCTGATGGTCTTACAAAAACAAAAAACAAGGAAGAACGACAAAAATGGAGAAGTAAAACGTTCCCAGGCATTGCAAGGGGTATAGCCGAACAATGGACCATTCAAATAGCAGCTGAAGAGGGGCTTCTAGATGATAAAGAATGGGAGATTTTAGGTAAGGATTATTTGAAAAAGCTTGATGTAATGACAGGTGGTATCAGATATTCTACAGCTAAAGTTGATTTGGAACTTGAGAAGAAAAAGTATCCTGCTCACTTTAATAAGGAACTTCTTGAGGATATAGAAAACAGAGAACAAAAATTAATTAGATATTGGGAGGATGTTCATGAGTAAGAAAATTTATGTCCGCAAATTTATGAAGCATGATATTACACACGAAGTTAGTCTTACTTCGTATGTATATTATGAATTTTTCTTAGGGGAAGAAGAGGTTCAGTTTCAGATAGAAGGAGAAAGTCGGTATTATAATGTGACATTCAATAATGCGACTGATTTGAGATTTGGTGGAGATTTTAAAGCAATTTGCAGAAAGTTAGGAGTCAAGGAAGGAGACTATTTTTTGATTTATCCTCAGGATAATGGGGTATATTTATTATCTCTGCTTAAATCATATGATGCAATCAAAAGCATGTTTTATCCATTCTTTACTGGGACAAGACGCCATATGATAGCAGTAATAGAAAATGATAGTTTATTAAGTCAATATATTCGGTAGTATGATTTATATAAAGAAAATATGTAGGCAAGATTTGGAGAAGGAAATAGCATTTCCTTCTAATATTGCTATTGATGCATTTGACTATAATGCAAAAGATACCTCTTTGGCAAGTCGTAAAATAGTAATGAGATATTCAATGGAGGATAGTTTGGAATGCTATAATGAATGCGTCAGTCTCGATATACATATTCCACAGAATGGAAGAGGAGATGAAGCTAGATTAAGTAAACCGATGCAAAACTTCCTTTTAAAAAAAGGTGTTGGAATCGGTGATATCATAGTTTTTGTATGTGGTCTGTCTAATTCTGAATTTGATTTTTACTGCATTAAAAAGGAATGGCCATCATACGAATTATATGAAAGTATATTAAAGCAAAAAGATTCGGCAAGAGACCGGCATAATCACAAGGTAGTTACTACTATTCAGGATGCTACTAATGAGACGGTGTCGACGGCTATACCCGCATCATCAGATAACGTTGAGCTTGATGCCCGAGATTACGCCTACATGGCTGCCATTAAGACCAAGCCATTCCTTATCTTGGGCGGTTTCTCAGGAACAGGAAAGAGTTTGCTTGTCAAGAGCCTGGCCTTTGCAACATGTCCGTGTGACGGCGTGTTGAATACCTCTGAAACTTCGCCTGGCAATTATCTCCTTGTCAGCGTAAAGCCTAACTGGCATGATGCAACTGATATTACCGGATTCCGTTCGTCTGTGAACAGAAACTATTATGTAACTGATTTCATGCGTTTTCTGGTAAAGGCAAAACACCATCCGAAAGTTCCTTTCTTTGTCTGTCTTGATGAGATGAATCTTGCGCCTGTAGAGGAGTATTTTGCTGATTTCCTCAGCGTCATAGAATCAAGAAAACGCAAGAAGGATGGCTCTGTTGTTACAGACGCAATTGTGCCTGCCAGTGTATTCAATGACAGCAGCTATGGGGATGATTTCAATATATTCCTGGAACTTGGCATGAAACCTACTATAGAGGTTAAGGATGTAACGGAATTTACGGCGAAGATAAAGAAAGCTGAAGAGGATGAATCCGATTTCTTCGAGCAGAGCTGGCTGGTAGATGAACTGAAGCGTGATGGTTTGACTATTCCGCAGAACGTAATCATCATAGGTACCGTCAACATGGATGATACTACCAATTCATTCTCAAGAAAGGTAATCGACAGAGCCATGACTTTTGAGACGATTGTTGAAGATTTTGACCAATCTTACTTTAAGACAGATGCCATGCTTGGCTATGTAAAGAATTATCGGAAGGGTGAACTGTTTATCAGCGATGAGGTACGTGCTACCGAGATGCTGGTGAATGGCCGTTTTGAACTGTCAGAAGAAGATAAGAGCAAAATCATCGACTTTATCAATAGTATAAATTCTGATTTGAAAGGCACTCCTTTCAAGATTAGTTACCGAATACTGAATGAGACAATCCTGCTCTATCGTGCTAAAAAGAAAATAGCTGAACTGATGGGAGAAGAAGAGAAAAAAGATGGTGTGCAGATCAATACTGATTTGAACTCAATATTTGATAATATCTTAATGCAGAAGGTCTTACCTCGTATAGAAGGTGATTATGAAAAGTGTGACGCATGTTTGGTAAAGTTGGCTACCAGAGCTGATAAGAACAACTGGAACCAAAGTTTAGAAAAAATAGAATTTATGATAGACCGCTTTGGTAAAGACCATAGTGGTTTTACCAGTTTCTGGAATTAAGATAAGGATATGGATGTATTGAAGTTTGAGTGCCCAGACTACCTGATTACGGTCAGTACGGCATCTGTCAATTATGCATGGGATAGGTTTGTGCGACGTGTAAGAAGTGCCGCACAGACTTATTGCGCCTATTCTTCGAGCCGTAAGGGCACGTTGAAATTACGGGATTTACCGGCAGGAAAGAATGAGCTTGTTGCGCAGAATGATGAGATTGTGCCTTGTGAAGAATGGCCGCAGTTGTGGCCTGTCCTGTTCGAAACATGTAAGTATCAGTTTGCTGTGGAGTTCAAGCAGGGACTGGATATATCCATAGAGAAACAGTATCCTCATGTACGTCATCAGTTGAAGAGTATTGGTGAAAACTTTAAGTTTTATTCTTCGTCTTCCGACTCAGGTATTCTGGTGGGTGACATCGACTTTCTGAACTCCCCGGGAAAGTTTTCTTTTGCTTTTGACTATTGGGATACAGACGGACTTCTGCATCATGAGAAGCTGGAGCTGTATGTGGCATCACCTAAGTTGGATACTAAAAACGACTTGCAGCAGATTATGGCTCTCATCAACCAGGAGTATGAGAACTATATATACGATTATCTGACATTGACTTTCAGCAGCTTTGCTCTTCAGCGCAGTGTCAAGAATAATCATATCATTTGGCTCAGTATCTTCAGGAGCGTAGTGGACGAGTATTTCAGAAACGTAAGGTTTGTAATGTCACGTCCTAACAATAAGCCTGTACGCAAAACGTATCATGCACGTCCTGAAAGAATACGCAGATGGAGCCAGCGTGAAGAGGAACGCTACAGAAATATGGGGCAAGATGCTGAAATGCATTATTTCAGATACGAACAGACAGAGAATACCATAAACACTCGGGAAAACCGGTTTGTGAAGTATACTCTTCATGTCCTGGGAAAGAAATTCCGAGAGGTATTCAGCGAGCTGGGTGCTCTTCATAATGTCATGGATGCAGAGGAACGCCAATTACTTGAGGACTATCAGAGGCAGTTCAAACGGCTGGAAACTTCCCCTTTCTTCCAGAAGGTTGGAGAATTCGAAGGCTTCCGTCAGGAGAGTGCAATCTTGCAGCAGCGTATGGGCTACAGCAAGATATACAAGGCGTGGTTAATGCTCAAAAATTCACTCGAACTTATTGATGGTAAGACAGACATTGGCATGAAGCAAATCTGGGAACTCTATGAAATATGGTGTTTCCTGGTAATGAAGCGGCTTATAGCGAAGGTGCTTGGACTGGATTTGCAGAAACCGAATAATCATGTGCGCGAGGATAAAAGTAAAATGCTCAACACAATCGTAAAGAGCGAGATGACGCATGTTATTGAGTTCGATAACGTAAAGAATGGAGATAAGGTCTGCCTGGAATACCAACACACTTATAACCGACGAACCAAGGAATTCTCGACAACGACAACTGAGCAGCGTCCTGATATCGTTGTGACAATAAAAAAGAAAGATGGATTTGTTCTTACCTATCTTTATGATGCAAAATACAGGGTGCAGGATGATGCCAGGGATGGTGAATTGGATGAGGGCGTCAGCATTGATGTTGCCGATTATCCATTGCCTGATGCCATCAATCAGATGCATCGTTATCGTGACGCCATCTACTATTCGATGAAAACAGAAGTCCGTCCTTCTGCCAAGGAAATTATAGGTGGTTATATTCTTTTCCCTGGTAGAGTGGTTGGAGACGAAATCTACGGACGCTATTTCTATCAGAGTATCAGAAAAGTGAATATCGGTGCCTTCCCTCTGTTGCCAGCTGCCAAAGAGAACGAGGACGATATCATTCAGTGCGACCTGTTGGAAAGGCATCTCAGAGAAATCTTGTTAGAAGACAGTGTTTATGAGCATGTAAAAGATTCTATCCCTCAAAAAGGCCTGGTATATGATACCGAAAACGTATTTGTATTAGCTGTCGATAGGGATGCTTATGATGATTATGAGCATAATAGGCTTTCTATGGAAATCCCTCTGGACATCAATAAAGGTATGTTCAAGATAGATTCTATCGACTATTTTATGTTTATAGTTGAGAATGCATCTGAAGGATATTATCGGGTGACAAATTCAAGACTGAAAATAAAGGATGATAAACTGGTTTTAGTCCTGTCGCTGACTGATTACCAGAGCTTTGAATTCGGTTTCAAGGAAGTTGCTGAGTGCGAGACGAAAACTATCGTCTCATTGCGTGATTTGATGAATATAGGATAAGGTAGTTTATCGCATCTATCTCTCCGCTATCACTTCAATCCCCTCTCTCTCAATTTCCTTGAGCAGGAAGGGATTGAGGTGCTGGTGCTTTCGGATAATATCGACAGGGCAACCCAGAAGGGCTTCAAGGTATGCCTTCAGACGGACTATCAGGAAAAACTTAGGGGGCATTTCTACATAGATATCTACATAGCTGCCATCGTGGTGCTGGTTTCTTGCCGTCCCTTGTTTTCATTCTTAATATCCTTTTTTAAAAGGCTTTTGCCCCTACAGGGCGCAAGGCGGATTGCGCTTATACCCAGGGTGATGCCCTGGGCTAGGAGCTTCTGGGCCTTCAGCCCGTAAGGGGGAAAGGTGGAAGCTAAATAGTAGAAAAACAAGCTTAATTATATAAATAATCCTAAAAAACAAAATATTTATGGAAGAAACTATTGTATTTCAATATTTCTATATATCTTTGCAATGAAAATTTAAATCATGGAATTATGAGAATTATTTCGCATAGGAAACTAAAAGAGTTTTACGAGACCCCTGGGCGAGAAGACTCAAAAGTAGCTCTGGAAAGATGGTACCAGATTGCGGAAGAAGCAGAATGGCGCAACTTTTCTGATATAAGAACTGACTTTCCTGATGCTGACTACGTAGGTAATCAACATTACGTATTCAACATTCGAGGAAACAGGTATAGGTTGGTAGTGGTAATTAAATTTACAATAGGCCGACTCTTCGTAAGATTTGTCGGAACACATAGTGAATATGACAAAATAGATTGTTCCACCATTTAATAAAAACAATTATGGAAAGAATTACGAAAGAACAATATGAGTTTGCACTCAACAGAATAGAAGATCTCCTGCCATTGGTAACGGACGATACGCCTGCCAATGATAAGAATGCCATAGAACTGACATTAATGTCGGACATTGTTGAGTCATACGAAAAGAAACATTTTCCTATCGGAAAGCCTTCTGTTTCTGAACTTATCGAACTTTCTTTAAATGAAAAGAAAATGACTCAAAAACAACTGGCTTCAGAAATTGGAGTAAGTCCTTCACGTATTAACGATTATGTAACAGGGCGCTCTGAGCCTACTCTAAAAATAGCTAGATTGCTATGCAAGGTTCTGAACATAACGCCTGCTGCGATGTTGCAATGTTAAGCAGATGTTGATGATAAATTAAAGATGTCGGACCGTTTGACCATAGAACAGCGCCACAACAATATGGCGGCAATAAGGGGCAGGGATACCAAACCGGAGATTCTTGTCAGGAAATTTCTGTGGAGTAGGGGATTCAGGTATCGACTCAATCATCCCCGGTTGCCGGGCAAGCCGGACATCGTGCTGAGGAAATATCGCACCTGTATTCTGGTGAACGGGTGCTTCTGGCACGGACATGAAGGGTGCAAATATTATGTGGTGCCGAAATCGAACACCGGGTTCTGGATGGAGAAGATCAGGAGGAACCGGGAGAGGGACCATGAGGTGCTGCACCGGCTGGCTGAAATGGGATGGCATACCATCGTGATATGGGAATGTGAACTGAAGCCGGCGGTAAGGGAGAAGACGCTGGAGTCGCTCGCCTTTACGCTGAACCATATCTATCTGGAAGATCATCATATCAGAAGATATGAATTGCCGGAAGAAGTGCCGGAAATGGTGGCGGAGCCGGAGGCGGAAAGACGGGAGGAATAGGCAGGGATTTCACGGAAATTTTTAAGTGGACTCTTAACTCAAGTTTCGCATGTGGTTTAAGTACGGGCTGAAGGTCCACAAGAGGGTGTGTCATAAATCAACAGTTCGCCAACGACTCAAAAGAGTTCGCTAACTCAGAAAAACAGTTCGCCAACGACTCAAAAGAGTTCGCCAACTCAGAAAAACAGTTCGCCAACGACACCAAAGAGTTCGCCAACGAAAAGAAAGAAACAGCCAAAGAAGTCAAGCAAAGAAAAGTGTTCGTGAAGGCTAAAAGAGCCATCTGCAAACTTATCACTACTAATCCAAAGGTGACAACTGCGCAAATAGCAGTTGTTTATCCTCGGACAATCTCCCCTGAGCCGCAAAAGTACGACTTTTGGGTGAAAGTTATATTGCACATTATTGTTTTTCCTTGATAAGTTTGATGATGCTATTTAAAAAGTCATGAGCGGGTTGTAGCATATTTTCTACGTCAGAATTACTAACATCATATTCGCAGTTATAATCAGCTTTCATTCTTAATTGTTCCATCCTGGAGAAAAAAGCACCAAGTTCTTTGTCAATTTTACCTGTCTTAACGAAATTCATACCAAATACGCCTAAAGTACCAGCATGAGTATGTGCCGAAAGCCCATAATGTATTAATAGTGCCTGAGCAGCATGGAAACAAGAATAGTAAAACCTATTAGCTGCCAAATCCCATAATTCCATAGAAAGCATTTGCTCTGCTTCTGCTATAAATCTTTTTGCTTTTTCCAGACGAAGTTCTACTAAAGAACTTCTTTCATCGTTTGTTAGCCCCATAATCTTACTCCTTCCTTTTCTACATTTTTATAAAATGGTGTAATCTTATATTTCTGCCACTCCTTAGCGGAATACATTACAGGATTTATTTCTTTTCCTAAATCCCAGCCTAGCTCGGTAAGAGGATAGGTTACATTATCATAATCAGAAGGTAGAAGTTGATCCTTGTCTAAGATAACTAGAATGTCCCAGTCGCTATCATCCCTAGCGGTGCCTCTAGCTTGTGAGCCAAAAAGTATCGCTTTCCCGTATGGTGGCATATTCTTAGCCAGGCATTCACGGATGGCAGTCAATGTATATTCCTTTTCCTTCTTCATAATGCAAAGATAAGATAAAAACTTGAATCAGACAAGTAAAAACCTTCTTTTTTATGAATTATTACACGATTTACATGGTATATGGTAGAATAATTCCCGAACAAGGTGGAATATTCTTCTCTTGTTTTCATTCTTAATATCCTTTTTTAAAAGGCTTTTGCCCTTACAGGGCGCAAGGCTGATTGCGCTTATACCCAGGGCGATGCCCTGGGCTAGGAGCTTCTGGGCCTTCAGCCCGTACCTGAACCACATGCGGAACTAGAGTTAGGAACCAATAATTTGAAATCGTCAACAGGCTGTAGACGATTTCGTTTATTGGCTGCAACTTGTTGAATATCAATGGTTATTGTGCTATCAGTGAATTTGTCCGCAAGTTGCGGACGAATTGCAGACAATCGGAAAAAGTGACTACAGTACCGCTGCACAGACCTTGCGGAACCAGTCGAGTTTCTTGCCGCTCATTTCTGCTATGGATAAGTTCTCTTTGTTCACATCTTCTGGCTCAAATTCATAATAAGAATCTTCGGTAGGGAGATAATCCTCTGGAAGATCTTCTATGGAGTGGGCCTGGAAGTTGTGATGATTGCCTTCTTCATCAATATCGACAGTATATACTATGTCGTCTAATGGCGAACTTAATACGTTACGCAATGTTTGCTTTCTATTCGTGTACTTTTGTATATTGTCGTAATCGGTTCTGATGAACATCCAACGATTGTTTGTATCATCCTGGTCTATCCAATAGAAGAGATAGTTGTCACCCTTGTTGGTAACGTAGTGTGACAACAATGGTCCATCGAAATATATAAGATCGGCCACTTTCTTGAATTTGTCGAAGTTGTGCTTCTTTATGCAAATACCTTTTATTGTTTTCATAATTTTCCCTCCTCTAGTTTAAATGTTTTGGATAAGTCACATGATGGGAATTCAAACAAGTTATGTTTTAAATCTGCCTGCAAATATATGAAATATTTCTCTTTTCTGCAAGTTTTTGGGCTTTTTCTTTTGTGTTTTCAAAGGAAAAATGTAAATTTGCAGGAAAATGTAGAACGTTTTAATGTGAAGGTTATGGCAGCAACGGTATTGAATAGTACACAAGTACACCTCTTGCAAATGTTTCAAGTAGATGATTCTCAGAAAGGTTTGGAAGAATTGAAGGAATTGTTGTATTCTTATTATTCAAAAAAAATGGATGAATCTCTGAATGAACTTTGGGATTCGGGCGTGCTTGACCAGAAAAGACTTGACGAAATCAATAATATGGATTTGCATAAATTGGAAAGAATTACGAAAGAACAATATGAGTTTGCACTCAACAGAATAGAAGATCTCCTGCCATTGGTAACGGACGATACGCCTGCCAATGATAAGAATGCCATAGAACTGACATTAATGTCGGACATTGTTGAGTCATACGAAAAGAAACATTTTCCTATCGGAAAGCCTTCTGTTTCTGAACTTATCGAACTTTCTTTAAATGAAAAGAAAATGACTCAAAAACAACTGGCTTCAGAAATTGGAGTAAGTCCTTCACGTATTAACGATTATGTAACAGGGCGCTCTGAGCCTACTCTAAAAATAGCTAGATTGCTATGCAAGGTTCTGAACATAACGCCTGCTGCGATGTTGCAATGTTAAGCAGATGTTGATGATAAATTAAAGATGTCGGACCGTTTGACCATAGAACAGCGCCACAACAATATGGCGGCAATAAGGGGCAGGGATACCAAACCGGAGATTCTTGTCAGGAAATTTCTGTGGAGTAGGGGATTCAGGTATCGACTCAATCATCCCCGGTTGCCGGGCAAGCCGGACATCGTGCTGAGGAAATATCGCACCTGTATTCTGGTGAACGGGTGCTTCTGGCACGGACATGAAGGGTGCAAATATTATGTGGTGCCGAAATCGAACACCGGGTTCTGGATGGAGAAGATCAGGAGGAACCGGGAGAGGGACCATGAGGTGCTGCACCGGCTGGCTGAAATGGGATGGCATACCATCGTGATATGGGAATGTGAACTGAAGCCGGCGGTAAGGGAGAAGACGCTGGAGTCGCTCGCCTTTACGCTGAACCATATCTATCTGGAAGATCATCATATCAGAAGATATGAATTGCCGGAAGAAGTGCCGGAAATGGTGGCGGAGCCGGAGGCGGAAAGACGGGAGGAATAGGCAGGGATTTCACGGAATCTTTTTAGGCTTTTGCCCTTACAGGGCGCAAGGCGGATTGCGCTTATACCCAGGGTGTTACCCTGGGCTGGGAGCTTCTGCCCCTTCAGGGCGTGTGGGGGGGAAGTGACTAGAGCAGCACAGATCTCAGAATTTTGATATAAAATGAGAGTGTAAACTAAACTGTGTTAAACTACTTTTATTGTAGCTTGACACAGTTTAAATTACACCCCCTCCAAAGGTGACAACTGCGCAAATAGCTTGTAGGAGTAGCCAACCGTTTGTGCCCGGCTAACAAAGCAACAGAGCAAAACTACAAGTATACATATGAATCTAATCTTCATCTTCTGCCTCTTTACGCAGATGTTCAGGGGTTTGCAACAAACGATAATAGTATTGTGAGGAGATATTACGCTGTAAGGTACGGTAATCCCATTGCTCACGAGCCGCCTCCTTCAAATACCACAACCTTGCATCCGCATCTTTTACACGCAGTAAGCGTTCATAGTGAAGCCATGATAGGTTAGGATAGAATGGTATCGTAGATTCGTCAAGCGGTGCTTGACGAATTGGTTTGTCTGTGAGTTTGAATTGGTCAAGCATTGCTTGACCAAATTGTAATTTACTGAACATCAGGTAAAAAGAGCGCATGTTCTTTATGCTTGTCAGTCCGAATCCTCTGCCGTATTCTTCTGTTATCCCCAAGATACGTTGTATCTCCGCCAATGTCTTATCAATTTCATGATCAAGAGCCTTGCGCTTCTTGAAATAGTCGGCATGCAGTTCGACAGGAGGTTTGGTAACGCCCTTACAGGGCTAGGAGCTTCTGCCCCTTCAGGGCGTGCTGCTTTCTTATGATGCTAGAGGCTTCTGTCCCTCAGGGTGGGGGGGTAGAGAGGTTACTATACAGACTCTAGAATTTTGCTATAAAATACTCGATGGCTGCTAACAAGTCATCGAGATTGTTCTTGATGACATCTAGCACTATGTCTCCATCAATATCAAAATAGCCATGTGCTATATGGTTGCGAATGCCAATAACATCTTGCCATGGTATTTCTGGGCGCTCATTTAGTAGGCGAGATTGAGTTAATCTGTCAATTTGTTTAACTCCCTCTCCAATTGCTTCGATAAGCATACAGCTAGCTGCAAGATTCTTCATTCCTTCTGGTGTACAATAGTAATCGTCAACAGTCTGTACATCTTTGTTCCAATCTTGCAATTGTTTAATGGCTTCCTTAATTTGTATTAAAGTTCCAATAATTCTATTTGATGATGTATATTCCGTCATGTTCTATTTCTTTAAGGAGGAATGGATTGATATGCTTGTGCAATCTTACAATGTCAACAGAACATTCCAGCAGGTTTTCTAGAAAACGTTTCAGTCTTACTACAAGGAATATTTTCGGTTCCATATCTACGCATATATCAACGTCACTACCTTCTTTCTGTTCGTTTCTAGACACAGAACCGAAAAGACGTAATGATTTAATGCCAAAGTTCTTTTTTAGCTCTTCGGCATGAGAAGTGATGAGTGATATATAATATTCCCTTGACTTCATAATTATCGTTTTTGTTTCTACCGCAAAGATAGTGCAAATCGAGTGCAGAACATCAAGCTTGCTTGAATGTTTTGCCGAGATGCAGCCTATCTTCTGCAAAGATAAAATAAAAACCTGAAACTACCAAGTAAAAACCTTCTTTTTTATGAATTATTACACGATTTATGAGGTTTTTGATAGAATGATTCTAGGAAAGTGGGAAAATCTTCGCTTTTAAATGAAATCGTTGGTTGAATTCACTTTCTATCTGCATTCCTGCTACGAAGCTTTTGCCCTTACAGGGCGCAAGGCGTATTGCGCTTATACCCAGGGTGTTACCATGGGCTAGGGGCTTCTGCCCCTTCAGGGCGTGTGGGGTAAGGTATCTCAGATATAAAACTGCGGCTTAGTACCCTCTCTGCTTCTCGTAAATGAAATCATCGGCGATGTAGCCATTGCTCATGAGATACAGGCCGGTGCGCTTATCGTGGAGTTGGGCACAGGTCTTGCTGCGATAGAAAAGATCAAGAGCCAGAGCTGGAGATATTTCCAGGCGCTGTGACAATTCGTATGCTACGCCACCTATCTGATAGCTGAGAATCATTTCTTGAATCTCAGGTGTCTTTGTGTTGATCTGTTTATATTTTTTCTGTTCCATTATATACTAAGTATTTGTTGATGAGAAACTTTCTTCTCCCAATTAGTTAGACACTCAATGACATCTTCTATAAGATACTCTCGACTTTCGGTGTGGAGCGTATCGTAGTGGGGCAGAATGAACTTGTTGATTAAATCAACCTTTCTCATTCTTTCGTATATTTCAATATATGGTACCCCGAGCTTTCTTGCAGCTCCCTCAACGCATGAAGCTGCGAATGCGAGCTTGATTTCTTCTAGGGGTAATTGTATTCTGTTGTTTTCTTGTTTCATATCTTTTCTTTTTCTTCTTCTTTTCTTCTGCAAAGAAAATGCAAACGAGCGCAATGAAAGCTTGCTTTCAAATTGCCGAGTGCAGCTTTTCTTCTGCAAAGAAAATGCAAACGAGTGCAATGAAAGCTTGCTTTCAAATTGCCGAGTGCAGCTTTTCTTCTGCAAATATATGAAATATTTCTCTTTCATGCAAGTTTTTGGGGGATTTATTGTCTATTCTCCGCAAATTTGCGGAGAATAAGCCAGATAATCTCCGCAAACTGATGGGGCGGGGGGATGGAGATGGGTAGGTGATTTCTTTACAAAGATGGATGACGGAGGAGAGAAGGGAGAAGAAGAAGAGAGGCGTTACAGTTGTGACAGTTGTGACAGTTGTGACAGTTTTCAGGGGAGGGGTATATGAACTCGGGCTGCTTTCAAATTGTTATTATTATATTTAACTTATAATATATATATATAAATATATATATATTATAAGTTACCTCTAAAGAGAGGGAGGTGGGGGTAGGCGCTGAAAACTGTCACAACTGTCACAACTGTCACACTTTGGTGGTGGAAATGGGTTCGGTGGTTGATGATGGATTTCGTGC
>ENA-OOQP01000309-OOQP01000309.1-human-gut-metagenome-genome-assembly--contig:-NODE-309-length-24505-cov-1.806299_pt1 | contig 24505 bp, 19 predicted proteins | sample MGYA00241266_ERZ501171 | MGnify/ENA primary metagenome ERZ501171 (study PRJEB25962, sample SAMEA2042501) | human gut metagenome | biome: human gut; feature: human-associated habitat; material: faeces...
TAATAAATAAAAGACTTAATTCACAAAAAATTCAAATCCGTACTAGGTTGTACAATATGTAAAAAAGAAAAAAAGCCTAGAAATAATCTAGACTTTTAACGCTTCAAATCTGGAGGCCCGGGACGGATTTGAACCCCCGCATCAGGCAGTTGCAGTGCCTTGCCTTACCACTTGGCTACCAGGCCATTTTTAAAGCTCTTTTATTATACCAATAACCAAAATCAATGTCAATGATAAAATTAAAAAAAGTAAAATTCTTACATTTTTATCAAAAATTAGCACTCTAACATTGACAGTGCCAAAAAAAGTGCTATACTATTAGTGTAGTAAGAAATTGCTACGGAAAGGATGATTAAAATGATGCAAAACGAAAACCTAGAAAATGATGAAAATGTTCTAGAAAAATATGGTCGAGATGTTGTCGAGCTTGCTCGTCAAGGTAAAATTGATCCTGTTATTGGTCGTGATGACGAAATAAGACGTATTATTAAAATTCTTTCAAGAAAAACTAAGAATAATCCCGTTTTGATTGGTGAACCAGGTGTAGGTAAAACTGCTATTATCGAGGGACTCGCAAGACGTATTGTTTCAGGTGATATTCCTGATTCTTTAAAAGATAAAACAATTTTTGAACTTGATATGGCTTCTCTTGTTGCCGGAGCTAAATATCGTGGTGAATTCGAGGAACGTTTAAAAGCCGTCCTTAAGAAGATTAAGGAATCTGAAGGAAAAATAATACTATTTATTGATGAAATTCACTTAATTGTTGGTGCAGGTAAGGTTGATGGAGCTATGGATGCTGGTAATATTTTAAAACCAATGCTAGCTCGCGGTGAATTACACTGTATCGGTGCTACTACGCTTGATGAATATCATAAATATATTGAAAAGGATCAAGCTCTAGAGCGTCGTTTCCAAAAGGTTATGGTAAGTGAACCTACTGTTGAAGACACTATTTCTATCCTAAGAGGTTTAAAGGAAAGATTTGAAGTCCATCATGGTGTTCATATTAAGGATAATGCGGTTATTGCAGCAGCTGTTATGTCAAATCGTTATATAACGGATCGTTTCTTACCTGATAAAGCTATTGACCTAATTGATGAGGCCTGTGCTTCTGTAAGATTAACACTTGACTCAATGCCTGTTGAGCTTGATAATATTGAAAGACGTATTAATCAAATCAAAATTGAATTAATGGCTATTAAAAAGGATAATGATGCTTCTTCTTTAAAGCATGCAGAAGAGCTTGAAGCTGAGCTTAAGGATTTAAATGAAAAAGATTCAGCTTTAAAGGATAAATGGTTGAAAGAAAAAGACGAAATTAAGAATCTAAAGGATAAAAAGGCTATTCTTGACCGCAAGCGTTTCGAACTTGAAACAGCTTATAACCAAGGTGACTTTGAAAAGGCATCTAAGCTTCAATATCAAGTAATTCCTGCTCTTGAAAAAGAAATATCCGATTTTGAAAATCAAAATAAGGATAATAAGTTATTGTCTGAAACAGTATCTGATGAAGATATTGCTCAGGTTGTATCTAAATGGACTAATATTCCCGTTTCTAAGCTAATGCAAGGTGAACGTGAAAAGGTATTAAAGCTTGCTGACAACCTTAAACGGCGTGTTATTGGCCAAGATGAAGCCATAACCTTAATTTCTGATGCTATTATCCGTCAACGTGCTGGCATTAAAGATGAAAATAGGCCTATCGGTTCATTCATGTTCTTAGGACCTACCGGCGTTGGTAAAACTGAGCTTGCAAAAGCTTTAGCCTCTGAGCTTTTTGATAGTGAAACTCATATCGTTCGTATCGATATGTCAGAATATCAGGAAGCACATACAGTTGCTAGATTAATTGGTGCCCCTCCTGGATACGTAGGATATGATGAGGGTGGACAGCTTACAGAAGCAATTAGACGTAATCCTTATTCAATTATTTTGTTTGATGAAATCGAAAAAGCCCACAAAGATGTATTTAATGTCTTACTTCAAATCCTCGATGATGGTCGTTTAACTGATGGACAAGGTAAGGTTGTTGATTTTAAAAATACAATTATTATTATGACATCTAATTTAGGTGCTGAGCTTCTTCTTGAAGACCCTAAGAACAAAAAGGGTGTTATTGATTTAATAAAGAATTACTTCAAACCAGAATTTTTAAATCGTATTGATGAAATCATTGTCTTTAACCCATTAACAAAGGATGTTCAAATTAAGATTGTTGATAAGATATTACATGAGCTTGATCTTCGTCTTCTTGCACAGGATATTCATATCAAATATACTGATTCCTTAAAGCACTATATTATTGATCAAGCATTCGATATAACCTATGGAGCAAGACCTATTCGACGTTTTATTCAAAAATATGTTGAAACTTATATCGCAACAGAAATTATTAAATCTAATATTAAGCCTGGAGTTAATTATGTTCTTGATTCACAAGGTGGAGATTTAAGAATTTTACATGAATAAAAAAATTTCGGAAGTGATTATTCACCTCCGATTTTTTTATTTTAAAAGATCAATTTCAAGTAAATCAATTGGTCTTTTTATTTTATAGGTTGGATGATACTCATCTAAATTATAAATTCGTTCGTAGCCATATTCACAAACAACCGATTTAATTTTAGCATTATTACAAGTTTCCATATCAACATGTGAATCTCCAACATATAAAACTTCTTCTTTATTTAGTCCATATTTATCTAAAATGTAATTTATTCCCTTGATATCAGGCTTAGTGCCAATTAGAGGTGATTCACCTAAGGCCTCATCAAAAATTCCTTTAAAAAAATAATCAATCATGGGCTTTACATCACTATCAAGTTTATTTGAAAGTACAAATAGCTTATACCCTTGTTTTTTAAGTTTTTCAAGTGTAGCTGACATTTGAGGAAATTCTTTTGTTTTAGATATCCGATATTCCTGATATTTTTTTAAATATATCCTAAGGACCTTTTGATAATCACTATCTAAAACAAGGTTCGTTTTTGACTTTTCTCTTGAATGAGCAATACTTCTTGTAATAAGTTCCTTTATGCCATCACCAATATAATAAATTGCTTCTTCTTTAGTTATTTTAGAAAATCCATTTGAGACTAATCCTTCATTAATAGAATCCATTATTCCTATAATAGAATCCGTTAAGGTCCCATCAAGATCAAAAATAAGGGCTTTTATCATAATTTAATTTCATCCTTTTTATGATAATTAAAATCATAAATCGTTATTAGATTATTATCATCACACACTGCAAAAGAATTAATTTTATCACCCTTAGGAATTGAAATAGAACCTGGATTTATCATTATACAATTATCTTTTTGTTCTATAATTGATATATGGGTATGTCCATATAAAACAATGTTTGCATTATCCGGTACAAGATCAAGATGATGGCCATGAGTTAAGTAAACATCTTTACCATTTAAGCTTGTAAAGTGAGGTGTATCGATTTTAAAGCTTAAAACCATCTGGTCTACTTCAGCATCACAATTGCCACAAACTGCCTCTATATTTGAAGAAAGAGGATTTAAAAGTGCGATACATTCCTTTGGTGCATATTCTTCAGGTAAATCATTACGTGGACCATGATATAAAATATCACCTAAAATAATAATCTTATCACATTTTAAATCATCATAGGCCTGTAGTGCTAACTTTAAATATTTAGCACTACCATGAATATCAGATATAATCAAATATTTCATTATTTAAACAACTCCTTAATATCATCCTTTGTCATATGCATAATAACATCATTATCGTTTATAACCTCATCAGTTAAATACTTCTTACGATTCTGAAGTTCAACAATCTTATCCTCAATTGTATTTTTATTAATCATCTTAATAACATGAACAATGTTTTTTTGACCAAGTCTATGAGCACGATCTGTAGCTTGATTCATTGCAGCTAAATTCCACCATGGATCATAATGAATTACGGTATCAGCAGTTGTAAGATTAAGACCTGTTCCACCTGCTTTAAGTGATATTAAAAATACCTTTATTTCCGAATCATTATTATACTTATTTACAAGCTCCATACGCTCCTCGGGATTAGTTTTACCAGTTAAAGTTAAATACTTTATTCCCTTTTGGTCAAGACGTTCCTGCATAAATGGGAAAATAGACGTAAATTGAGAGAATATAAGCATACGGTGTCCCTCTTGACTCTTTTCATCAATAATTTCCATTAATAAATCCATCTTTGAATTTGGTACCTTAACATCCTCAAGGAAAAGTCTTGGTTCACAAGCAAGTTCTCTTAATCTTGTAAGAAGGCTTAAAACATGTGAAATCTTGTAATCATCATTTTGTAATTCTCCACGAGCTTGGGCAAGATATGCATCATAAAGCTTACGTTCATCATCAGTCATAAAGCTAAATGAATAATTTTCAACCTTATCTTCAAGGTCAAGTACATCACCCTTAAGACGTCTTAAAATAAATGGTGAAGTCTTTTTATTCAATTCTGCAAGTAAAACTGGATTAGTAAAGTTCTCGTATTGCTTAATAAATTCTGATTTACCCTTTAAGTAGCCAGGAAGAGCATAATCAAAGATTGACCATAAATCTAATAAAGAATTTTCAATTGGTGTACCAGTAAGAGCAAACTTAGAATCAGCTTTAATTTTCTTAACTGCCATTGTTTTTAAAGCATCAGGATTTTTAATAAATTGAGCCTCATCAATTATCATAGTCCTAAAGTTTAATCCTTCGTATTTTTCAATATCCATACGAATAGATTCATAAGATGTAATTAATATTTTATTTTTATTAAATCCATCTTTAATATTTTCTTCCGTTCTTGTTCCACCATAAATAACGGATATTGCAAGATCAGGTGCAAATTTTTCAAATTCCATTTGCCAGTTAAATATTAAGCTTGTAGGAGCTACAATTAAATATGACCTATCTCTTGGCAAGGAATCAATAAGGCTAATAACTTCTAGTGTTTTTCCAAGACCCATATCATCAGCTAAAATACCGCCAAGATTATATTTAGCAAGAACATATAACCATCTAAAGCCTTCTCTTTGATAATCTCTTAAAATACCATTAATATCCTTATTAGGTACCGCCTCATAATTTTTGTATTCAAGTAAATCATTAGAAAAACTATCAAGTAAATTATTTGATTCTATTATATCCTTATATCTTGATGCAATAAAGTATGCTTGATATAAAGGAATTTTTATTTCATCAGAAATATTAGTTACTCCAAGCTCTTCCACTAAATCATTAAATAGATTAGCAGTATCAGCATCAATCGATAAAATAGAACCATCTTCCATCTCAACGTAATGCTTATTATTTTTGTAGCATATTAAAATATCCTTAAGCTCTGACGCGTTATATTTCATTCCCTCAAATGTTAAAGAAATAATTGAATCTGTCATTTTTAAATTCATCTTTTGCGAAGACATTTTAACAAATTTAAGCTTAGAAATACTTTCAGATAAGAAAACATCACCATATTCTTTAAATAAATCAAGGCGATTATTAATAATATCACAAATAGCATCAAAATCATCAATTGTATAATTGTTTGATTTTGTAAAGCCTAAATTACGAATTAAAAGCTTATAATTTTTCTTTTTTAAATAGAACGTATCATCCTTAAAATCACCTTTATAATTAATCAACATCTTATGATTCTGGTAATCAAAATAAGTATCAATTTTAATTTCCTTTGTTGGATGATAATCTAGATAAGTAATTTGATTAGTATACAATGGATAAATATTATTTAAGAAAATCTCAAAATTATTATCATTTAAATCCAAATACTTTTGTTCTAAAAGAGTATTTAATAAGGTTGCATACATTTTATCACTGCCGGAAATCACATAGCAATAATCAGCCATAAATACAAATGTTTTAGAATGTGTTCTAATAATTTGAAAATTTAAATTGTTTAAACTTAATCTCTTTTCATCAACAATAATTTTAACAGGAGGAAGACCTTCTTTAAATAAGATTTTTTTCATATATGAATTATAAGAATAATAGATTGAATCCTTATAAATAGAATAAATAAATGTCATAAATTCATTATTAATCGCAGTTTGTTCAAGCTCTACGGTCATAGCGTGACGATTTAAGTAACAAAGGTCAAGAAGCTTTTGGCTAATTGCTGAAAAATACTTATAATCAAGCTGGTGTGGAGTTTTATTTATCTCAATTGTATGCTTTGTCTCGACTGCTGCTAAAAAAGCTGGTACATCATTGATTCTAATCTCCTCATTTTCAGACTCAAGCTCAAAGGCAAGTAAAATTTTTGACCCAACAATAGAAATAATAGGCATCAAATGATATGAATTTACACATCTAGTAATATTTATTTCCATAAGCTCCTGCATAAGCTCATCTTGCTTAGCATTATTAAAGAAATCCTCTTCACTTTTTTTATCCTTAAATATTTCATTAAGCTTATCTCTTAAAACAAAGAATAAACAAACTTCATGTCTACATAATCCGTTTAAATGACATGTACAATCCCCTTTTGCCTCATGAGCATAATGAAGTGTAACCCTTTTATCATCAAAAATAGCAGACACAATAAAAGAAAGAGTAGGAATTTTAATAATTTCAAACTCAAAGTCTTCAAAATCTTGATGTTGATATAATATATATCCTTCGTTTAGTTCTACAAGACTTGCAGCTGCTTGTCTAATTGTTGAAATTTCAATTTTTGCCATAATATCACCTTTTAAATCTTTTTTTATTATATCATATAAAAATAAATAAGAAAAGAATTGAAATTAAAAAATCTATCTTCTAAGTAAGAAAATAGATTTAAAAAAATTATTTATTTTGCATTTGTATTTTAATTATATCTACAATTTGATTCATTTTTATTTCTTTATAGTTCCATTTAGAATCATCATTATAAATAATATTACCAGTAACAAGATAACATTTAATTCCAAGGGCTCTTGCTGCATCGCCATCTTCTTTAGTATTGTTACCAAATAAAATCACCTCATCACTTTTTAAATTAAATCGGTCCATAACCTCTTTAAAATATAAAGGATTTGGTTTAGTATATTTTGAATTCTCATAGGTTGTTACATAATCAAAATCCTCAGGCTTTAATCCTATAAAGCCCATTCTTTCTTTAGTCGCCACAAAAGGAAAAATAGGATTCGTTGTAAGCATAACCTTAAGACCTAAGCTTTTAATTTCGTTAATAATTTTTAAAGCTTCTGGATTTGGTTTAGTATATTTGATAGTATCAAGAAAGCTCGTATTATAAAAATCATTAAAAATAGTTTTAAAATCAACTTCTCTTTTAGTGGTTGAATTGTAAAAAGAGTTCCAAAATACCTCTTCATTTGTTTTAGTACCACTATTAAGGTACATTGCCCTCACACCCAAATTAACAAAATTAATAATTTCATCCTTTGTATAACCATAAGGTTCCATGTGTTCAGCCAAAAGCTTAAAATAAGCATGACTAAATTCATCTTCATTTAATGGAAGTAAGGTCCCATCCAAATCAAAAAAAACAGCTTTTAACATTTTTTCTCCTATTCTACGCTCTTTAAAGAGTCTATCATATCAATTCTTTTTAAATTAAAGTGAGCAATTATATTAACTATTAAAGTAAATCCTAAGGCTAAAAGGGTTGTATAAATAAAGCTTTGAGGTTTAATATGATAAATAAATCTAACATATTCGATTTCAACCGTGCCTATAACCTTTAAAGCAAGAAAATAACCACTTAAAAGCCCAAGAAAAATACCAATAAGCGTTAATATTAAATTTTCACTTGTAATATACCTGTCAACCTCTACATTATAAAAACCTAATACCTTGAGCGTTGAAATTTCTCTTTTTCTTTCATTAATATTAATATTTGATAAGTTATATAAAACCGTAAAGCTTAGAAGCATTGATAAAACAATAAGAATATAAACAACCTTATTTAGACTACCAAGCATATCTTCTGCCTCCGATATAAGATCATCCATATACAAGACGTTTAAAGCTATTTTATCCTGCATGAGCTCAGTTTTAATTTCATTCTTTAAATTACTATCTATACTAAGATAACAAACACTTCTTTTAAAGTTTAATCCTAAGGACTCATAAAGTTCCTTCGAAATAAAAATAAAATGATGAAGATAATACTCACAACTTGATGAAACTAAAACATTTAACTTTTTACCAGAGGATGTAACTAATTCTAAAGAATCATTATCTTTAGCATGCAAAAAACTTGCAAGCTTTTCCGTTAAAATAACGCCATCATCATTTAGGGCTATTTCTTCTTTAGTTTCGCTATTTTTATAATGAGTAAAAAGCTTATCCTTAGATTTATTTTCAACAACTACCAAAGTTGCATCATAATCACCAACGCTTACATCAAGTGTTTCATAATAAGAACTATCTTTAATTCCTTTTACATCAACGTTTAAACTTGATGTAGGATTTAGGTAACAAATAGCATCATAGGTGTTAATTTCTTTATACTGCTTAGATGCGATATCTTCAATTGCATCTCTTATCCCAAAGCCTATAAGCATTAAAGCACTACATCCTAAAATACCAATAACCGTTACGATACATCTTCTTTTATATCTTGCGATATTTCTTATAACAACCTTTGCCGAAAATGATAAACGATTCCAAATAGGTTTAATTCGTTCAAGTAAAATTTTCTTAGAAGATAAAGGAGCCTTAGGTCTTAAAAGCATAGCTGGATTATCTTTAAGAGAAAGTATGGCCGTTATAATGGTTACACCAACAATACATAAAATCGCAATTAAAGTACCTAAAACAATGCTTGATAAATCAAAATAAACATTAAAACTTGGAAGTGAAAATAAAATAGTATAAATACTCCAAATTAATTTAGGTATAATAATCATTCCTAGTAAAAAGCCTAAAATAGAGCCTATAATAGTCGCTAATCCACTAAATAATACATACTTAAATAAAATTTGTCCATTTGAAAATCCTTGGGATTTAAGTGTGCCTAAAAGTCCTCTATCATCACTAACCATTCTTTTCATTGATACAAGGCTTACCAAAATTGCAACGGCATAAAATACAACAGGGAAAATTAAAGCTAGATTATCAATTGATTTAGCATCATTAATATAATTATTGTAAACACTATAATCCATTCTTGTATAAATATGATATGAAAAGTCTAATGCTAAGGAATCATTAATCAAATCAATATAAGGTTGAACCATATCAGCCATTCCCATTTCCTTAAGACTATTGAGCCTATCTAATATAATTGAAGCCTCATCAAATACGAGCGTCTGTCTATTTTTTTGAAGTTCACTTACTATGCTTGAAATAGCCTTATTCGCCTCTTCTACCTTAGCTTTATAATTATCAGAATTAGTTAAATCTTCTTTAGCATCTTCTAAAAAAATATAAATGTTAGTATAGCCATTTGTAATAGTATTAAGTGATTTTTTATCCTTTAAGGTCCAAATATTTCCATCAGCATCATATTCTTTAAAGGAATCAGCTAAAACATAAGAATAAAAGTTTATTGTACCATTACCAATATTTGTTTTACCACGATCAAAAATAAATGAATCACTATTAATATATCTATTTGACCTTACAACACCTGATATTTTAAACTGATATAAATTATCATCATCATTTGTGCTTGTTGGCTCTAAATTATAAGATGGAAGTGATAACAGACCACCTATTTTTAAATCTAAAGCTTTAAGTAGATTCTCTTCCACTACTATTTCGTTATTATTTTGAGGAAGACTTCCAGAAATAAGTATCACCTTATTGACATTTGATTCTAATGTTTCAATATTTAAAACATAACTTTTTTTATTACTGTCAAATATTTCAATATCTAAAGCCTTCACACCTTCAACACTTGCATTAATTTGGAAAGATGTAAGGACACTTTTTATTTCTTCAACATCTGATTTTGAAAAATTAAGATTTGATGATAATTTTAAATCATATATGGCCGCCTCATCATAAGCATCATCTAAGCTTTTTAGCATATCAGGTGCAGTTGATTTAAGTCCCACATATACAAATACACCTAAAAAAGCCATTACTAAAAGTGATAAAAAGCGGAAAAATTGACTTTTAATTTCTCTAATACTAAGTGTAAAAATACGATTTTTCATAAAATCACCACTCAATCATTTCAATTGGCGTTGGATTTTTATTAATCTCAATTTTAGTAACTGTTCCATTTTTAAAATGAATAACCTTATCAGCCATATCCTTAATTTCACTATTATGAGTTACAATTACAACAGTCATATTATTTTTTCTTGCACAATCCTGAAGAAGGGCTAAAATTTGCTTTCCGGTTTTATAATCTAATGCTCCTGTTGGCTCATCACAAAGTAAAACCTTAGGATGCTTAGCTATGGCTCTTGCAACTGCAACTCTTTGTTGTTCTCCTCCTGAAAGCTGTGAAGGAAAATTATTAAGACGATTTTCAAGGCCAACTAATTTTAAGGCTTCCTTAGGTTCTAAATGATCTTTAGTAAGTTGAACTGCAAGTTCAACATTTTCAATGGCAGTTAAATTTTAAACTAAGTTATAAAACTGAAATACAAAACCAATATCTTTTCTGCGATATTTTATTATATTCTTTCCCTTTAAAATGGAAATATTAACCCCATCTACAATAACATCACCAAATGTTGGACTATCCATTCCTCCTAAAATATTTAAACAAGTAGTTTTACCAGCACCCGAAGGTCCTAAAATACAAACAAGCTCACCCTTATTAATCGTAAAACTTGCATCATGTAAGGCATTAATTGTAACCTCACCCATTAAATATTTTTTAGAAACATTTCTAAATTCAATAATTGCCATAACATCACTCCCCAAAATTAAATAAAGTGCTTTCGCACTCTATTTAATTAATCTTTATATCCATTAGGATTCTTCTTTTGCCAATTCCAATGATCTCTTGCCATATCCTCAATATTATAAACAGCCTTAAATCCTATTTCTTTATAAGCCTTATCAACCTTAGTATAATTACGAGCGATATCTCCTTCTCTTCTTGGACCAACTACATAAGGAATAGGTTTTCCGTATGCACGCTCAAAAGCATGAAGAACGTCATACACAGATGAACCACATCCAGTGCCTAAGTTATAAATAACAAGTCCTGGATTTTCATTAAGCTTATTTATTGCACAAACATGTCCTTTTGCAAGATCACAAACATGAATATAATCACGAATACATGTTCCATCAGGAGTGTCATAATCATCACCAAAGATAGTAAGATGATCTCTTCTTCCTATCATTACCTGCGTAATATATGGTGCTAAATTATTAGGAATACCATTAGGGTCCTCTCCAATTAACCCACTTGGATGAGCTCCAATTGGATTAAAGTATCTTAAAATACAAATTTGAAATCTTGGATCTGAATGATATAAATCCATAAGAATTTGTTCAATAAAGAGCTTTGTTGTACCATAAGGATTAGTTGTACCACCCGTTTTAAAGGTTTCATCAACTGGCACAGAAACTGGATCTCCATAAACTGTAGCTGACGATGAGAATATAAATTTAAAACAATTATGCTCTCTCATAGACTCTAAGATATTAATCGCACCTGTAATATTAGTATGATAATACTCAAGTGGCTTTTTAACACTTTCACCAACCGCTTTTAAACCTGCAAAATTAATAACACAGTCAATTTGATTTTCTGTAAAAACCTCATCCAAATGAACTTTATCTAAGATATCTCCTTTAATAAACTTTACAGTTTTTCCGGTAATTTCTTTAACTCTTTCAAGTGATTTTTCGCATGAATTTGAAAGATTATCATAAACAATAACATCATATCCATTATTAAGTAATTCAACACATGTATGAGAGCCAATATATCCAGCTCCACCTGTAACTAAAATTTTCATCATAAAACCTCGTTTCACGTTAATTATAACATATTTTTTACGATAGTGTGTAGGTATATTTACTAATTTTAAGAATAATGCTATAATTACGAAAAGAAAAAAGGAGCCAATAATTATGAATTATGTCTATAATAAAAACTTAGCTAATTGTACACCATCTAAAATAAGAGAATTTAACTCCCTAGCATCTAAGCTAAATGCCAAATTTAAATTAACCCTAGGAGAGCCTGATTTTGATACCCCCATTGAAATAAAGGACGCCCTTATTGAAGCCGTAAACCAAAATCATACTAGATATGCACCTACGGTTGGAAATAAAAACTTAAGAGAGGAAATTTGCAAATTTGAAAAAAGAGTCAATAAAGTTTCTTATGAGCCTGATGAGGTTTTAATTACAACCGGTTCTACCGAAGCTTTAACTGCCGCCCTTTTCACCCTACTTAACCAAGATGATGAGGTCATTGTACCAATTCCATGTTATGCCCTATATGAGCCCGTTATTTCCTACTGTGGAGCTAAAATGATTCCACTTGATACTAGACCTGACTTCCAAATTAGCAAGGGGCATCTTGAGGCTTTAATAAATAATAAAACTAAAGCTATTCTTCTTACATCACCTAATAACCCTACTGGTACCATTTATGATGATAAAACCTTAGAAAATATCTATAATATCGTTAAAGATACAAATATTTTAGTTATTTGTGATAATTGCTACGACCAGCTTGTATATGGAAAAAGACGTTTAGGCTTTTCAAAATATCAAGATATTAAAGACCAAATTATTGTATGTCAAAGTTTTTCTAAGCCTTATGCTATGACTGGTTGGCGTTTAGGCTATATGCTTGGAAATAAGGATTTATTAGATAAAATTTCGATTATTCACCAATATATGGTTGTATGTGTTAATACATTTGTACAAGATGCCGGAATTAAAGCACTTAATTTTGATCCCAAACCATTTATTGAAGTATATGAAAAACGAAGAGATTATGTATATAATAGACTTATTCAAATGAAGCTTCCCGTAAATAAACCTGAGGGTGCCTTCTATGTCTTCCCTTGTATTAAGGAATTTAAGATGTCAAGTTTTGATTTTTGTCTCGAGCTTGTAAAAAGAAAAAGCGTCGCCCTTATTCCTGGTGACTGCTTCCTAACCGATGACTATGTAAGAATTTCTTACTGTGTAGATGATGATACCATTAAAAATGCAATGGACCTTCTTGAAGAGTTTGTAACTGAATTACGTACAAAAAAATAAAGAGATTTACCCTCTTTATTTTTTTTCTTTAATAATGTAAATAGGTCTTCCCTTTGACTCTTTATAAATTTTTTTTATGTAGGCTGAAATAACAGCTAGTCCTATGAAAATAAACATTGAAAATAAAGAAATTACGCTACTAATGCTTAAAAGCAAAGGTATATATTTTCCCAAAATAGCATAAACAATCATCCAAGTACCTAAACCTAAGGTCGAAACAAAGGCTAGAGCAGTAAAGAAAAGATTAATTTTAAGCGGCACTGATGAAAAATCCTCAATACCACCTAGAGCATATTTAAGAAGCTTCTTAAAACTCCATTTAGTGTGTCCCGCTACTCTATCTATATTTTCATATTCAAGCCATTTAATATCAAATCCAACCCAACCAAAAATTCCCTTAGAAAAACGATCCTTTTCTGCCATCGAAATGATAGCATCTACCATTGGTCTTGTCATAAGTCTAAAATCTCTTGCACCATCAGTTATATTAGCATCACTAATTTTATTAATTATTTTATAAAAAAGTCTTGCAAAAAAACTTCTTATTACTGGTTCACCTTTTCTTGTAACTCTTCTTGATGCAACGCAATCATACCCTTCTTCTTTAATTCCTTTATACATGTCAAGCAATAATGATGGTGGGTCCTGAAGGTCAACGTCCATGAGTCCAACATAATCACCCTTAGCCTCTTTAAGACCAGCATATATAGCTGCTTCTTTTCCGAAATTACGAGAAAAAGAAATATATCTCACATTTGAATTTAAAGAAGCTAATTCTTTCATTAAGGCTAGTGTTTTATCTTGACTTCCATCATTAACAAACACATATTCAAATTCAGTTGGAAGCTTACTAACTACTTCTTCCATTTTTTCATAATATATCTTTATACATTCCTCTTCATTGTAGCAAGGAATAACAATACTTATCTTTTCCATAGGTACTCCTTAATTAAAACGCTTTCTTAAATTATAATACAAATTCATGTCAATTACAAATAAAAAAAGCTATGAATTATAAAACTCATAGCCTAAATTATTACTTCATTAATAGCTCTGTAACTAAGCTTGTAAATTCAGTAGGATTATCAAGTGGCATTCCTTCCATTAGCAATGCCTCACCATACAATACCTTAGCATATTTTGCGACTGAATTTTTATCCTTAGCATAAGCATCACAAACGGCCTTAAAAACAGCATGATTAGGATTTATTTCGAGAATACGATCGGCCTTAATACTGCCATTAGAATCCTGTTGTGCGTTTAATACCTTTTCCATTTCAAATGATAGGGAATCACCAGCTCTTAAGCATACAGGAGAATCTGTTAAACGCTTAGATACGATAACATCCTTAACCTCAGGAAGTGCAGCCTTAATTGCATCAAATAATTCCTTGTTATCATCCTTAACCTTATCAAGAGCTTTAGCTTCTTCCTCATCAACTAAGTCAAGATCTCCTTGACTAATTGACTTAAAGTTATGCTCCTTATAAGAATTCATAACCTGTAACATAAACTCATCAACATGGTCAGTAAGAACAAGTACATCATAGCCCTTCTTCTTTAAAATTTCAATTTGAGGAAGTTTTAATACCGCATCCTTATCCTTAGCTGATGCAAAGTAAATATCCTTTTGTCCTTCAGGCATAGCCTCAACATATTCAGCAAGAGTTGAAGACTTATCCTTATTTATTGTTGTAAACAAAATTAAATCCTCAAGTTTATCCTTCTTTTGACCATAGTTTTCATAAATACCATATTTTAGATTAATACCATAGTTTTTAAAGAATTCTTCATATTTTTCGCGATCATTCTTTAAAGCATTAGTAAGTTCTGATAAAACCTTCTTTTCAAGTGAAGACGCAATCTTTTGAATTGTTCTATCATCCTGAAGCATTTCACGAGAAATATTAAGTGATAAGTCACTTGAATCAACAAGACCCTTAATAAATCTTAAATAATCAGGAACAAGCTCCTTACATTTATCAAGAATAAATACACCCTTTGTATATAATTGAAGACCTTTTTCGTACTTTTCATTATAAAGGTCAAATGGAGCCTTCTTAGGAATAAAGACTAAAGCGTTATAGGTAACATTACCTTCAACATTAGTAAAAATAGTAAATAGAGGATCTTGCCAATCCATAAACTTTTGTTTATAGAAACTATTAAGTTCTTCATCAGTTACATCTTTTTTATTCTTCTTCCAAATTGGAACCATAGAATTAACCGTTTCTAGAACCTGCTCCTCATTTTCCTTTTCATTACCATTTTCATCTTTTTCACCAGTTGGCGTAAACTTAGTAACCCAAGTCTTAATAGGATATCTTACATAATCAGAATATTTTTTAATTAAATCCTTAATACGATATTCATCAAGATATTCATCGTAATTTTCCTCTTCTGTATTTTCACGTAAATGAAGTACAATCTTAGAGCCATCCACATTATAATCAGATTTTTCAATTGAATATGACTCTAATCCCTCTGATTTAAATAAATATCCTTGTTCTGAAAGAGCAGATTTAGTGTAAACCTCAACATTATCTGCTACCATAAAGGCCGAATAGAAGCCAACACCAAATTGACCAATAATATCAACATCATCCTTGTTCTTTTCATTTTCGATTTTTTCTAAAAATTCCTTAGAACCACTTTTTGCAATCGTACCTAAATTATTTTGAATTTCCTCTTCTGTCATACCAATACCATTATCAGTAATAGTAATTGTACGATCCTTCTTTGAAGCCTCTACAAGAATTTCATAATCATGAGGTTTAACATTTTGATTTGTAAGCGAAATAAAATGTCTCTTATCAATTGCGTCTGAAGCATTTGAAATTAATTCCCGTAAAAATATTTCCTTATGGGTATAAATCGAATTAATCATCATATCAAGCAAACGCTTAGTTTCTGTTTTAAACTTAAAATTTTCTGCCATAATATAGCCTCCTATAAATTTAACAACTATATCATAGCACCATTTTTTGGCACTGTCAAGTAGTGAGTGCAAATTGATTTGATTTTATTTTTTCATCTTTAATAATTTATTATTAAAAAAGGACCATTTGTATGCGTTTTCCTTCTTGAAATATAACTTTAAAGTGCTAAAATAGAAAATTGTTAGGAGTTGAATTTATTATGTTTTTAAATTTTGAAATTGATACAATAAGTCTTCTTCTTCCTTTGGCATTAATCCTATTATTATCTAAGCTTTTACAAATGGGATGTAAAAAAATAAAAATGCCTCAGGTTGTAGGAATGCTTCTTGCAGGTATTATTATTGCATTTGTTGATAAAATTCCTGGGCTTAATTTATTAGATGATTCAGCACGTGCTGGTATTAAATTTTTAGCCGAAATCGGTGTTGTTCTAATAATGTTTTCAGCAGGACTTGGTACTAACTTAAATAGTATTAAATCTTCAGGTGTTTCAGCAATTGTTGTTACTTCACTTGGCGTTATTGTACCAATGGGTCTTGGTTTTTTAGTTGCAGGTCTTTTCAACGGCTTTGGTGGAACTATTACGCTTGAGGATGGATTAACGGTTTCCAAAACCTGGTCAAATCTTTTCTATGGTGTAATTTTAACCGCTACTTCTGTATCTGTTACAGTTGCCACATTAAAGGAAATGCACAGATTAAATGGTAAGGCTGGAACTATTATTATTTCAGCTGCTATTCTTGATGATATTATTGGTGTAATTGTTTTATCAGTAGTTCTATCACTTTCTGGTGCTGGTTCGTCTGGTGAAAATACATTAGGCTCTCTAATGTGCTCAAATGATGTTGTAGCAGTATTTTTAAATGTACTTTTCTTCTTCCTTTTCACAATCGCAATTGGTGTTGGAATTCATTATTTATTCAAGTATTTAAACAAGAAAAAGCCTCATACAAGACGTCTTCCTATTTTTGGTTTAGCATTTTGCTTCTTCATGGCCTTTGCATCTGAGAAGTTCTTTGGAGTAGCTGATATTACTGGTGCTTATTTTGCCGGTCTTGCCCTTGCAGGAATTGGACATCATATTAACCCAATAAGAGATGTGCTTGCCGATGATACTTCTGATTACATTGAACGTAAGAGTGACGTATTATCATATATGATCTTCTCTCCAATCTTCTTTGCAAACGTTGGAATTAACGCTGACTTTAGTGGTCTTAAGGCTACAATGATTGGCTTTGGATGCTGCTATATCCTAGCTGGTCTTCTTGGTAAGGTTTTAGGATGTGGAATTGGTGCTAAGATAACTGGTAACCATTTAAAGGATTCAATCAGAATCGGAATCGGAATGATGGCTCGTGCCGAGGTTGCACTAATTTGTGCTAATAAGGGTATTGATGCTGGTCTTGTTGATTCTGGTATGTCAACCTTCATTGTTATAATGATTATTGTTTCATCATTTGTTACACCTCTTATTCTTAAGCTTACATATAAAAATGAAAATCCTGTTAAGGAAGATTATAATGAAACCTTACAGGAGCCATAGGAAAACGGGAAGTTTCAAACTTCCTTTTTTTCTCTTTAAAAAAAGGATTATTTTTGTTATAATATAATGTATAAGGAGGTTAAAGTATGTTTGATAATATTAAAATTTTGTCAGAAGGTTTAAACGCTTCATTCAAAGTTACAATCTACCTTCCTGATGACTATGATAAAACAGATAAGACATATAAAGCATTGTATATTGTGGGTGGTTCAAATCCTTTTTTAATTCCTACCTACTCACTTGAAGAAATACTTAAACAAAAGAATGTCATTGGTATTTCAATTTATCCTAATCTAGAGATAAAAAAGAATAATTTACTTTTTAATGTCTTTGATGATAAATTTGGATTTGCTAAAATTTATGAGGAGTTCATTATCAACAAAATTAAACCCCTAATTGAAACAAAATATCGTGTAACTTCTGAAGCTAAAGGGAACACCATTTTAGGATATAAAGAAACTGCTATCCTTGCTTATAGTCTTTCATATCATTATACTAATCAATTTAGTGAATTATATCTACATGATATAATGATTGAACCCTTTAAAAAAAAGTTTATGACGGATTTAATGAGTCGTTTTGACCCTAATATTAGCTTCTTCTTTTCTATGCAAGCAGCTGATACTGCTAAACTTATTGAAGAACGCCTTCAAATGTTTGGTGCTTGTAGCTTTAAATGGTATTCAAATAATTTAGCATTACTTCTAGAACATCTTTAATATCTACTTCGGTAGATATTTTTTTATTAATTCATTAAAGTATTTTCCTCTTTCTTCAAATGATTTAAATTGATCATATGATGGTGCCATCGGTGAAAATAATATTATTTCATAATCTTTTATCGCTTTTAAAATAGCATCCTTCAAATTTTCACAAACAATATGTTTTATTTGGTTTTTATATAAATAATTCGCAACTCTTTCTTTATTTTCACCATATAGATAAAATACACTTGTATATTTAGCTACTTCATTTAAATCACTTAAAGAATTGAATCTATCATATCCGCCACAAATCAAAGAAATATTTCTTAAATGCTTTATTTGAGCTAAGGTAGAATATATATTTGTACTTTTAGAGTCGTTATAAATATTAGGATATACTTCTTCCATGCGGTATAATGGCTTTTTAAAGTCTTGCATTCTAGTTTCAATTTCTTTAATACTTATATTTGAAAGCAATCCAACCAATACAGCAGCCATCGTATCATATAAATCACCTTCTAAATCAGAAAATGTTTTTTCAAAAGATACGTTACCATATTTTGAATACATCATTCCTTCTTTATAATATGCCTCCGCTTTTTCATCATGTAATGAAATACCAATTTTAATAGCATGTGATTTATTTGAGACTTCCTTTACATTCAAATCATCAACATTGTATATAAGAAAATCACTTTTCTCTTGGTTTTTAGTTATATTAGCTTTAGCATTAATATAATTCTCCATAGTCTTATGGTGATCTAAATGTGCTTCTTTAATGTTTAACAATATTGCTATTCTAGGTTTAAATGTACTAATGCTTTCAAGTTCAAAGCTTGACATTTCTAAAAGATATATTTTCCTTTCATTATTGAATACATTAAATATCGGATACCCAATATTTCCACATAAATCAATTTTATAAGTATTTTTCAGGATATGATTAATTAAAAGTACACAGGTTGTTTTTCCATTAGTTCCTGTAACTGCAATAGAAAAAAATGGATTAATCATATAAGCAAGCTCAATATCACAGATAATTTTACCTTTTACTTTGATTTCATTCATTAATACGCCTGGTGGCTTTACAATATAATCATATTCATTTTCTTTTACAATATCATCGTACTTATAATTATACTTATTAAGATATTTTTTTACAGCATTATTAGAAATTCCATCCTTATAAACTAAAATTCTTTCCTTTTTAGTTAATTCCATCCCGTATACACCCCTCATAAAATTATATGCTTAGCATAAAAAAAAAGACCTTTCGGTCTTAAACTTTAGCCATTGTGTTTTTTAGAATAAAAGTCTTGAAAATAAGGGCTTTCCTTTAATACATCAATACAATCATTATTTATTCTGTGCTCATCTTCTAAATCATACTCGGAGAAATCTAATGTGTGTAGGGCATTGGAAAACAAATCATCTAAATCCCATTCTGGACATGTCATTATATTATTAATTACAAGCCGCATACTGTCATTGCCTCGTAAAATAATATTTTCAAGCCCGTATTCTTTTAAAGTGTTTTTAAGTTGGAACCAATTTTGTCTTAATCTATTATCTAACTTAAGCCTGAGTTCCTCATTATCAGTTTTAAACAATTCAACGGATTCATAAGGATATAAATGACAATACATATCATCCTTAGAAATACTAGTTCCTTTAAGGGATACAAGCTTATACATTAACTCTTTGGCTAATTTTGACTTAAAATTAACGATTTTTCCATTATAATACATTTCAAAATTCTGAAAAAGTTTAAATCTTATTCCTGTATTATTAATAAAACGCTGATATCTTTCCTTCATCTTAGCAATAAGTTTGTTAATTCCATCAGCATTACTAGAAAAATTAACACAGCCTTGATAATTACTTTTAAAATCTTTAATAATATTTTCAAGCTCTAGATTTTTATCATCATGTGAAAAAAAAGCAATTCCAATATAAGCATTTAATCGTAAAATTCTTTTTATGATATTTAAAACTTTCTCTATACCATTATCTAAATTAAAAAAAATACCAATAATTTTATTATGTGCGATATCTTTATATAATACATCTAACTTTTTATTATAAACCCTAAACGAAATATCTTGATTATGGTCAATAATATAATCATTAAAATATGTATTAATGTTATTGATGTTTTCATCATATACTACTACTTCCATAAATGTCCTCCCTACTATTGCATAATTTATACATAATATTATAGCACTCTATTGTTAATTTTTCGTTAGTTATTGCTTATTGATTAATTTTTTTTAAAAAATTTTTGCTAAAAAAAGACAAAAAATAACTAAAATAATTTCAATAAGTGAAAAAATCGCTGTAATTGTCTTCTCATTATATCCCAATAATTCTAAGTGATGATGAAAAGGAGCCATTAAAAAAAGTCGTTTACCTTTAGTCATTTTAAAATATGTAACCTGTAAAATATCAGTTATCGTTTCAAAAAATAAAGGAATACTCATAATCATAAAATAAAAAGGAATATCTAAAAGAATTGAAATAATACAAAATACTGCACCAATGGCTAATGAACCTGTATCACCCATAAAAATTACAGCTTTATTATAATTTAAAAAATAAAATGATGTAATTGAAATAAAAAAGCATATAAGGAAAAACGATATCATATACCTTTCTTTTTGGAAACTAAAAATTAATAATCCAATTGCAATTATTCCCGAAACACTCGCAAGTAATGAATCAATTCCATCTGTTAAATTGTAACTATTAGCCGTACCAACCATAAATGTAGACATAAAAGGCAAAAAGAAAACACCTAAATTTATAGTTAGTTCCATAATCAATATTTTTTTAGAGTATCCTTTAATTAAGCACAAGATTAAAATAATAAAGGAAATTACATATTCAAGAATCAATCTTTTTTTAGGTGTTAAGCCATCATTTTTATTTGATTTTATAATCTTTACATCATCTATAAAGCCAACAATTGAAAAAGAAAGATAAGCTATAGAAATTATTATTGCATCAAATGACTGATATTTTATTAATAATAAACAAGTAGGAATAAGGACAAAAATAATACCTCCCAAAGTTGGTGTGCCGCTTTTCAACTTATGAGAATCTAATCCTTCTTCTCTTTCTGTTTGTCTTATACTATGCTTAGTATTAAAAAATTTGAGTAAAAAATAAAAGCAAAATGATAATACATATGTTAAAATAAAATAAATCATCTTATATATTCCTTAATTGTATCAATATCCGAATGATGAAACAACTTACCTTTGATATTAATATAATTTTCCGGACCTTTTCCTAAGATTAATAGTCCATCAAAATCATTTATCATACTAAGTGCTTTTTCTATAGCATCATGTCTATTTAGAATTATTTCATTTGGTATTGTTAAATTATCTTTAAGCATCAATGCAATTTTCATTTCATCTTCATCCCTAGGATTATCATTTGTAATAATCGCATACGATGCATATTTTGATACAAGATTAGAATATTCTACTCTTTTTGATTCTTGCCTATTACCTCCAGCACCAAATATAACAAGTAATTTACTTGCATAATTATTTTTAACATCATTAAACATGGCAAAGTAGCTAGATGTAGTATGGCAGTAATCTATAATAAGAGGCTTATTCTTGTAATATAATAAATTATATCTTCCTTTAATCGGATCAGTTTTGCTTATAAAATCAATGATATCATCCATTTTATAATTAAGTGCTCTTAATATTGAAAATACACCAGCAATATTCATAACATTGTATTTTCCCAAAATTGATGTAGAAACATGATAATAATCAGAATACGTTTCAACATCAAATTGTAATTTATTTTCATGTTCAATAATATTAAAAAATTTTATTTTATTTTCATCAAAGCCATAATATGTTGTATTGTGGTTTAATCTTAAAAAACGCTTATCAGTTACATCTCTTGAAATAAATGTTTTAGCATTATAGTTTGTTGAAAGAATTAACATTTTAGAGGCAATATATTCTTCTTTGGTTTTATGATAATCAAGATGATCTTCAAAAACGTTAGTTAATAATAAATAATCAAATTTGATGTCAAATAAACGATATTCAAAAAATGAAATTGACGATATTTCCATAATAACATAATGTTGATTATTTAAATGCATGAACAGCTCTTCCATTGATGGTGTAGTATTTAATGTAGTAAAAACCTGATTATCTGTATATATTCCATCTGTTCCAAAATAAATAGTTTTTCTTTTTTTACTTAAAAAGCGATAAAGTAATGTTGAAATTGTAGATTTACCGGACGTACCTGTAACGCCAATGAAGCATTTACCCATAAGCTTATATTTATTTTTCCATAATAAATATTTTTGATAGATTTTTTTTATTGAATCAACCTTAATATAGTGATTATTGAGAAATGACGATTCACCAATAATTAAATATGCTCCTTTATTTCTTATTTGTTCAAAATTCTTTTTTGTAATTTCTTCAAAAGCAAAATAAATGGTATTAGATCTTATATCTTCAAATTTACGTGTTACAATATCTATTTTTTTATTTTGAAGTAATGACACTAATCCCAATTTATTTAAAACTGTATTTAAATGCATTAAATCACCAATAAAGATTATGCACTATAATATAAAAAAGAACTATCAAACTAAATTGATAGTCCCAAATTTATTATTATTTTTGTACTGCTTCATCAGTATATTCAATCGGTGCATTTTTAGCAAAACGATAACAAGAAAGAATATTACTTCTACATGAATCTGCATTTTGGAAAGATTCACCAGTCATAATTAAACGTGAAGCTTTATTGTATAACTTAAATTGATACTTATCATTCTTATCCTTTTGAATATAGAACTTACCATCATATACAGCATCTCTAAAGCTTTCAATTGACTTTTGAATTGTAACCATTGTCTTATATGTAGCACTCATACAAATTGTTTGACCATTATTAGCAATTAATTTATATAAGAACATATCATTTTCTTTAGAAACTAAAATCTTACCAACAGTTTCCGTACTAATTTGAGCATCATCTAAAGTGACTAATTCAAGATCATTTTTTGATTCTTCTTGTAATTTTATCACATCAGTATTTACATACTTTGCAAACGCCTTTGACGCATTTTGAGCACTTATTTTGGTATTATAATTTGCACTATGAGCAACAACTCTCGTACCCTTTACAACATGGAATTGGAAATTATGATTTTTATCCTCTTCAACCTTGATTGTAGCTGTTAATGTATTTTCCTTTAAACGTTTAATAGCATTTTTACATCCAAGTAAAGATGTATAAGATTCAGATACTATTAAAGTTTCACCATTTGAAGCCTTTAAATAATACTTGAATCCAGTTGCATCTTGAACAATTTCATACTTACCCTTGGCACGATTTGTCTTTTTAGGCTCTTCTGTTGTTTCATTCGCAGGTTTTTCTGCTTTAACTTTCTTTACAGCAGCTTTTTTTACAGACTTCGCAGGTTGTTCTACAGGCTCTTCTTTAACTTCCTCTAAAGTATTTTCTTTAGGCTCTTCCACAATTACCTCTTCCTTAGGCTCTTCGGCAGCTACTTCTTCGTTAGATTCTATTGCCGTAGTTTCCTTTACATCTTCAACTACAGGATCTGATGCATCTTCAACAACTTCTTCATTTTCATTCTTTTCTTCATCATTTTGAACATTTTCAGCAGTTGTTTCTAACGTCTCTTCAGTAGACTCTTCTTGAGTTTCTTCCTCGACCTCTTCCTCAATAGGTTCTACTGTTTCTGATTCCGCTAATACAGTTGCTGTATCTTCAGATTTTACTTCTTCAACTTGTGATTCCTCTAATATAGCTACCTCTTCAGCTTGTGGCTCTTCAGTTACCCCTTCATTACTTGTAGAAGTTTCAACCTCAGCATCAGTATTTTGATTTGCTTTTAAATCCTCAACTTCTCGTGAAAGTTTTTTATTTTCACTTAATTGATTTTTGAAAGCCTTTGCTTTCTTATGAGCTCTTACTGCTTCAATAATGAAAAGTAAAAGTAAAACTGCAACTACTGCAACAGCAATAATGCAAATCGTACGGTAATCCTTCCATACATTTTTAAAATCTTGAACTTTTAACATACTCGTTATCATAATATATGCACCCCTTAAATCTTCTAAGATAAGG
>ENA-OOQP01000312-OOQP01000312.1-human-gut-metagenome-genome-assembly--contig:-NODE-312-length-24397-cov-2.560020_pt1 | contig 24397 bp, 29 predicted proteins | sample MGYA00241266_ERZ501171 | MGnify/ENA primary metagenome ERZ501171 (study PRJEB25962, sample SAMEA2042501) | human gut metagenome | biome: human gut; feature: human-associated habitat; material: faeces...
AGCAGAAACCAGTCGAATAGCTCGAATCACGAGAACGCTCCCACCAGGAGGCCGCGCTTCCATTAACATTCTTAATTCTGTTCGATGCTGTCTCGTAGTATTTGAACTGCGAACCTTCACCCGAAGCTGAGTAACTCCTGGTTCCGAACACTTCAATTTCTGCCGGCAGCGCGAAATAGTCGTTAGATGTTTTTATCGTCGAACTGCCGCTTCCTGCAGAAGCCTTATTTTTATGCTGCTTGAATATTCCTCTCAGCGCTGACGGGATTGCGTTTCTGAACACGCTGTTACACCACGTTCTCCTTGCGCAGCCGTCCCAGCCGTTCGCGTTGGTGTTTGACGAATTCATGTATCCTGCTTCATTCAGGCAGTCCTTTAACCCGACTATGAAGCTGCAGGTTGTCTTGCCTGACTCAGTCGCTGTCACAAGGTCCTTTCCGCCGGCGTTCATTAGCACGAACTTCGCAGTCTGTGCTACGTGGCTTTCGCCTACTCCTGTGGCTGCCATAGCAGACAGGCTCACAGACCGCTCATCTCCCACCGTCCAATAGTCTGACAAAGTAATCAATCCTTTGTCTGCAGCCTCTACCATTGAGACAATCTCTGCATCCGTGCCGGCAGCCCAGGTTACAATCTTCACATTCACCTGTACTGTGAATGATGCTGTCTTCGTTACTCCATTTTCGGTGTATGATACCGTCACTGTCTGGGTTCCGAGGGTAGACAGTGTTGCTCCACTTGCAGGGCTGGTTGTCCAGCCTGTAACAACTGCAACCGCTCCCGAGTTAAACGTTCCCTTAACAACCATTCCGGCAAGGCTAAGAGTTTCATTTTTATAGTATGAAGTTTTGGTTGGTTGCGTTGTAACGGCGATTGAGCTTAACACTCTCTGTACCGTTATAGGCTGTTCTGCTGAGTATGCAATTGCAGCTCCCAGCTCGTTCCACTCCCAGCTTATATCTATTTTGGTTGTATTCTCATATATAACTGTTCCTGCGGCAGGTGAAAACGTGCACTCAGATGTTATATCTTTCTCGGTATTGTCTGAGAATTTGACCTTAACAACCATTCCTGTTGTTGCAAGCGTTTCTCCCGCCTTGTATGACGTCTTATTCGGTGCTGTGGCAACATACATTTCTGTCGGGAATGCCTTAATGCCTCCACCTCTCTTTTTTATCTGTCCCCACATATGCACCTCCAAGGGGCGATTAAGCGATTAAGGGCCGCCCCCCCCCATAGATTTTTGTGTTTTTTCATTTTATTCTCCTATAATATACTCGAATTCTTCCTGGGTAATCTCTGATGCTACAAGGAGCTTGCGAAGTCTCGCCTCTGTTATTCTTCCGGCCTTGAACAGTCTTTTCAAGCTTTCCACCTTTCTACTCATCGTCTTCACCTCCAAACAATTCTGCTGTGTAGTCGTCTATGATAGCATGATAGGTCTCATCAGGAATACCATATGTGTTTGTTGGGTCGGGTTCTACATAATTTGGATTCTCATAGAAACCCTGTTCCTCTGTGTAGCAGTATTTATATTGGTTATTCTTAATTTCTTCCGATACAGCTATATTCTGATAAATATTCACACTGTCTGTTGGAAAGGCAATGTTTTCTTCTATCAATACTGGATAGCCATTAGACCACACACCTAAGTTGCTGTTGCCCGTCTTAGTAACAGCTTCATTAGGTGATGGTTTATCTGTAGTATCATTAGCTATTTGCATTATTGTATTGTCCGATATGTTTGTGATAATTATCATATATTACACCTCCGTTGTTTTATTTAATACCCATACTTTACCTGCTTCTTTTGTTTTGCATTTTGTTTTCGTTAAACCGAAAATCTCACTTTCGCTTTCTTTAATTCTTTTTACAGCATTGAATGGTTCAAGATATACATTGTACAATGTTGCATAACTACTTCTCCATTGTAATAATAGTGTTTTATTAAGCTGTGCGTTAAAAATTAAAGGTATTATTTCGGCAGTGCCGTATGTTTCTGTACCATTTTTAACAACCGTAATAAATGTTAGTACACCATTACTGTCTATACGATGTCCATACACAATACTTGTTTCAGGTGTTCCTGCTCGATAGGAACTTCCAAACATTCCATAAATATTTTTGACAGCTACCCAAATAAATTGATTACTTTTACTCCATTCGATAGCGGGTGTTACTACCGTTCCCAGTGTAATAGTGTCATTACTTACATCGTAATGTATTGTAGAAAATACAGGTGTACCTGCTATAGAATAATTACTTTCATTTTTATTAATTAAAACGTAACAATAATTATTGTCCGTAAGATTTTTGGATAAATATAATATTACGGAATATGTTGAGTCGTATGTATTATTCGTTACATAATTAATTGATATGGTATTATAATCTGAAGATACATTAATCAAAAAGAAATAATACGTTTGTTTGTATGTACCACTAGTATCTCTACAACACCATATATATTTATTTTGCGATATTTTACACAGCGAAAAACCGGCAGAGAGTATCTCCAAATATAAGGTTCTTATAGTAGTAATTGTAGAAACATTAAAATCGTAATATTTTACAACATTTAATGTCCCTGCACTAGTAATGTTACATACTATAACTCTAAACTCGCTTGAGCCTGTAAAAGATGAGCTATAGCTTATCGGAGTAACTACCAATATGTAATTATCCGTTATCTCAGCCACACTCATACCAAGTCGGGCGCTTGTCATAGAAGAGCTTGAAGCACTTGCATATAATTGCTGTTCCCTTTCTAGTAAAGTAATTGTATTTGATGATACAGAGAAAATATCGCAATAAACATAACGTGTGTATTCCCTAAAAGATTGTTCGTGCCTATCATACACAAGACCAAATGTGTTGTTGTTTATTCGTACAAGATGTACCTTGTCACTTTGCAAATAACTATCAGTAGTACTTGTAGATAATAAAGAACCCACGTTAATAGTGTTACTGCTCATATCAAAAGTTAGTGCTACATAATTTAAATAAGTATCACTCGTATATGAAGAATGTTTGTATACAGCTATTACAACAGTATTGTCATTTAGCTGAACTGCAACAGGTGAGTAAAAGTCCTCATTGCTTGAATATAGTTGAGTTTCCTGTCTATTAGTGTATGCATATGACAATTCCCCTAAATACTCTACAAAAGTATTAGGACTTATATCATTGTAATACGAACAATATTCCTCAATTATCCCATTGACTATTTCTTCACCGTCAAAAGTTCCTGTAACCCCGAAAATATTCACATCTTTCTTGATATTCCCTGCTACAAGGTCACTGTCTCCATTTACTGTTACCTTGTTTAATAGCTTGCCGCTGTCGGGGATTACTATCTTCTGAGAAGCAGAGGGAGTTACTGATTTTGCCTGTGACGGTGTAGGATTTACGGTTGCCTTCTTGATCGTCTTGCCTGATGATGGCAGTACCTCTTTTGTTTCCGTTCCAGCGGTTACCGTTATTTCTTCTTCAGGTTTTGCATTTTTTATTCTTCCCAGCACTTAGCTCACCGCCTTTGTGAAGTCTACGCTGTCAATGGTTGCTACCGTTGTGGGCTTTCCTGATGCATAGAGTATAAGTTTATTTGTTCCTGTCGTTGCAAAGTCATACAGCAGGTCCATAAATCCATCGGTCAAGGATACCAGATTGCTTGGTTTATATGTTGAGTCGACTCCGCTTACTGTTACTTCTGCTTTCCACGGATAACCTGCAACCGTCGGGCTTGTTTCTTCACTCCAGGCAGACACCGGAACTGTAAGATTTGTCGCTCTGACGGTTCTGGTGTTTACTCCTTTACCAGCGAAAGGATCTACGTTTGTTTTTCCTCGCATTACTTTGTCACCGCCTTTCTGCATTCTATGGTTAGTAGTGTGATTGTTGCCGCAGGTTTCTGCTTCGCATATATGTATACAGCATTGCTCGCTGTATCAGACATCGCCGCAAAATTTCCTGACTCAGAGTCAGTTTTGCCGAATATAACATCCGGGATATAGTCCGCTGTTACTCCTGCGCATGTTATGGCTGCTCTGTACGGATAATCCGAGTATGTCGCATCAGACGCCCATGTCGATACCGCTACAGACACATTGCGAAAAGCAATTACCTTGTTGTCAATTTCTGCGTCAACGTCCTCTAGTATGTCTTGTAGGCTTGTCGCCAGTGCAGATATTTTATTATCAACATACGTTTTAACTATTGCGCAAACCTTGTTCAATAAGGCAAGGTTTAGCGCTTTATCTAAATTGATCATTTGCTCCTCCTATATAGAAGAAGGCGCAGCTTACGCTGTGCCAAATATTTTGTTGCAAGATGCTGATTATGCCGCACCAAACACTTCATTGCAAGCTGCTGTCACTTCATCGTCAGTAGCCATAGTTATAGTAACTTCAGTGCCGATTAATTCTTTAATTTTTTATCTGCGGCTGTCTTGGTGTATGCGTCTGTAATGCCATAACCTGCTAACGTAGTAGCTGCATCAGCCTTTCCAGTCTCAAGAGCAGTTACTCTAGCCGCCAGCGCTGTAACATCTGCGGCTTTAGCGTAATCACCAATCTTCAACGCTGTGATTGCATCGTCAATATATTTCTTAACTGTGGCTGTCTGACCTGTACCTCCAATGCCATCAAGAATTGCTTCAAGCGTAGTAATGGCCGAGTTCATTGCTGTGGCATCAGATTTATGAGTAGAAATCCAGTCCGCAATTTCCTTCAGCGTGTCAAATGACTCATCGGCACCAGCTACAATTTTTGCAACTTCTTCTGCGGAAATTGCTCTTGCCGATTTATTTGTGTCGTCTGCAATCAGTGTGTTTAAGGCTGTCTGAAGAGTCTGCAGCGCCTCATCTGTCGCAATGCCTTCTGTCTTTTTATTGATGTAGTCAATAACATCCGTTGCGGATGCTCCTTCGGGCAATGTGCCTATCAGTGTTTTAACTTTGCCTACCTCGCTATCTGTATAGTTTTTGGCACTCTGTAATCCCGCTTTAAACTGTTGTAACTTTAATAATTTTTCTGCTGTAATTGCCATCTTTTTTCCTCCTGTTAATTAAAAATTGAATCAATCATATCCTGTACTTCCTCGTCTGTTGCTATGTCTTCATCGCTTATCTCACCTCCTGGTTCATCCGGTTCACTGCCTCCTGTATCGGAGCCAACTCTTCTGCATTCAATCACAGGGATTGATATCGGGTCTTCCGGAATTTCGCTTGCATATATGGTTACAATATTGTTTCCAGCTTCAGCTGATGGTGCCAATATACCGCTCAGAACGTCTTCGTTGGAGAATATTACGTCTGGGATATAGTCTGCTGTCACCCCTTCGCAGGTTATATCTGCCTTATACGGGTAATCCGTATATGTTGTATCCTCCGCGAAAGCGCTGGGTTCAATGTATACGTCTTCGAATATTAAGATGCCATTTTTAATGTTCCGTTTGACCGTCGCCATATCTGCATCATATGTATTCTTGGAAACGTACACGCCCGATTCCACTTCAATTTTCACGACGGCATCGTTTCCTATATACGTCAGTATATCCAGCTGTCTTTCAATTGCAGTGTCTGTGCTGTATGCTGGTATCAGTTCTGCGTTGGCTCCTGCATTGCCATATGAATACAACGTTTCTGCAGTTTCCGTTTCGTCTGCTCTCACAACTTTCGCATACAGGGCGAGTTCTCTGTAATAGAACGCTGCCGTTATGTCCTCGTTCGTGAATACGCCTCCGATAACGAAATCGCCATCATTTAATTTTTCTTTTTTATTTAGTTCTATGCTTTTGACCGGCTCTGCCACAGATGTAACAGTTCGGGTCGTTTTGCCAGTCGGCAGATAGCCCGATCCTATCACTATTCTGGTTGGAACGAATGTACCGCCAGCCTGCATTTCTGCATATAATTGCCGGCCACCATCAGTTATACTGTTGTCAAAAAAAGCTGACATATTCTTTCCTCCTAAGTTCTTTTTCCGAGTCTTATCGTCTCGAAGCTCGTTTCTTTGTATCCCACGCCGGCATGAAGCTTCATCTGCCCTGTCAGGGATATCGTTATCCCGTCAAGGTGCGAACTGGCTCGCTTTACCTTGTTCAGTATCTCAAGGAACTCCTGCAGCTTCTCATCTGTAATTGTGGGGTTTGAGCTGAACACCTTGAAGTGTCCCGGTTCTCCTTCATATTCGAACCATTCCTGGATATAGCCGTCTCCGAAGTACGTGTTTATCACTTTTTCGACAGCCCACTTTGTCCCGCGTTTGGAATGCGTGAAGCTGCTGTCCCTGATAAGCTGTCTTTTTACTTCTACGCTTGCAGCCTGTCTGTACCATTCAATATTCAATTCCCACGCAAGCTTGTCCAGCTCCTCTTCAGTAAGCTCATCAATGCGATCCCACACAGAAAAGGTGTCGAATGTCGCCTTGAGCTTTCCGATGAAGTCATCGATGCCATTTGCCAACCCTATGTTAAAATCGTCGTCCTGCATGAATTTTGGAAGGAGCTCTATAAAATTAATATCCTTAAGTTTCATGATGCACTCCTAACTTCTGCCGTGAGTAACTGTGATTTGTCCGCTGAATTTTGCCACTTCATCATCGTCAAGGCTTGCGAATACAGGCGCTGTTATATCAACTCTGTCCACTGCGGATGTTCCGTCTGCAGGTGCGAGGATCAGCTTCTTCAGATAGTCCGGATTGATATCCCGACCCAGAGCTCCGCATTGCCACTCCTTGTACAGATCTATTGCTCCGCCGGTCGCTTCCACAGTTTCGGCCGCCTGTGCTTCGTTGTCCAGTGTACAGTAGTACGTCAGCGTTATGTCATATGTTTTTTGTGTCGGAGCTTTAACAGTTATAACATCGGTCATAAGCCGCACATCGTCACCGAACACTGCCTGTATTTTTTTCAGATCATCTTCTGTTGGAATAGCTCCGCCCTTCATCAAGGGATAGATATTTATCTGATTACCCTCTGGGCTGTCAACGGATACGTCTATAATGTCCGGATCTGCGGATAAAGCGAAGTATCTTATCGATGACTCTGTTGCTGCTACTGAATACGCGCCTGAAGCAAGCTGAATTCTTTCTCTATATCTCTCATCACCGGCACCGCCGTCTTCCCATGGATAGGGTTCTCCGTCATCTCCTCCCGATGTGCCGTTCAGATTTTCAACCGCCGCCACATACGGTATGAGGTCTACCAGAACATTTACACTGCCTGCAGGCAATCCGTTATATTCCTCTCCAGTTGTCATGCATTCCGCATGCACATCAACATACAGGCTTCCAGCCTGCAAAACTGCTGCTGCAGTAGTTGCAAAGTAGATTTCACCGTCAGGAGTTATCCTTGTCCCCTCCGGAATGATCGTATTTACAGATTGCGCTGCTGACAAGGTGAATCTGAAAGTATCGCTTGCTGGTGAGGCTTCAAGCCTTTTTGTATTTTTCTGTTCGCCGAGAGCGTCAAGGACGTATCCTCTTGCATACTGCAGCATCTTCTGCTTTGCAGTATCGTTCATATTGTTATATACCTGCACGAGTACAAGTATCACAGCCTCCAGGAATATTCTTCTTTCATCTCCCGGATACAGCGGTTCGTCGACCTCGTCCATTACGAAGTCGAGTATGCTGTCATATATCGTCTTGGAGTCCGTCTCGAGAAAATCAAATCTTTCTGCCATACATTCACCTCCCTGCTACTCGTCATCGTCATCTTCTTCCTCTTCACTTTCTGCTATTTCAAGCTCTATGCTGAATTCTCCCTCCGGGCCGATTTCCACATTTACGCCAACCTCTTCAACATCTATTCTTGTCTCATAGGTTTCCACGTTCCAACGTGCGTCCTCCTGGGCTTCGAATTCAGCTTCTTCTGCAGGCATATCAATAATTCTTGCATTAATGCCTTTCACTCTGTCGTAGGCGCATTCACCTCTCACGGTATTCATCAGATTTTCGGCGCAGACTTCCGGGCTTCCGTTTCCTTCTTTTCTCATTCTCTACCTACTTCTTTTTATTCTTATAAGGGTTCTTGTTCTTTTTATCGCTCTTGTTTGCCTTTGCATTTTTGGCGCTTTTTTTATCGCCTTTTTTATTCTTTGTCTTTTTCTTCTTTGGTATGATTTCCTTGAAGTGGAGCGTTACTACCGCCTGTATTGTTCTGCCCTTGTTATCAAGCAGAACATCTGATATATCCACACTCATGAGCTTGTACTTATGAGTGCCATACTTAGTTTTCCCTATGTAAAGATAGTCTTTTTTCCCGACTCTTGAGCGCCACTTTGTGAATTCGTTTCTCGGTTTTGCTCCTGCAGCTGCAAGGTACTTAACCGAGAATGACGGTTCTTCTGCAGCTCTACCTCTTGTATTGCTCTTTTTCTTACCCGATGTGTCTTTGTTCTCGTCGGTCTTGATTGCATAAGATGTTGAGAATTCGGTTATCGGGTTTACCTTGGAGCTGGACACCTTGAAGTACACTCCATGCCATTTTGCTACTGTTGACATCTTTTTTCTCCTTATACCGGATCGCCGGTTTTATCTGTACCGCTCGATGTGCCACCATGAGTATATTCATGTTTATGTGTGTTTTTGCCGTCGAGTCTGTCGATTATAATTCCGGTGTTGTCCTCGAACATCGCATATACAACTTCGGTGTTCACGCTCAGATTGCCCCTCAGGAGCACCGGCACCGTAAGCGGCGCTGTTACCGAGTCCTTTGCATTCGATGGGATGACCTCTGCCTTGGTGCCGTCATCTTTAAGCGCCGATATCATTCCTTTGTCAATCTCTGCCATTATAACCTCCTGAAGAACACTTTCGCGAAGCCCTTGCCGTAATCATTTCTGATGTGTTCAATGAATACTTTTCCGTTCCATGACGGTGCCCTTTCATTTTCGATATTCGTCACGCTGCCCGGAGCATATCCGGTTTCTATTTCACTGTAGAAATATCCTGCTCTTGCATTTCGGTTTGCGTGTCTGAGGATATTCTTCGCATATCTGCCGGCTTCCTCTTTGCTGTTGACTGTAACTTTGATTTTAGGAACTAACACCTTGGTTGATCCATTATCTTCTTTGGCGCTGCCCTTGAAGCTACCCTGTTCGATTTTGCACTTACCATACAGCTCGTCGGACTTGTCGGTGTATGCGTAGTCGCTATCCTCGCCCAGATACATAGTTTCCTCACTGCTGTTCTCTTCCATATATTCATACGAATACAGCACCAGAGCGCCATCATATACAAGGAAAGTGCACCCTTCAAGGATGCACAATCTGTTCAGGAATGAGAAGTCGCTTTCATTCTTCTGCTGTATATAACTGTAGGTTATGTCCTTTATTCCGTAACTTTCAAACGCCAAACTATGTGCTTTCGCAATTTCCTCCGCAATCTTCTTGAATTTCACCTTTTGCCATGCCTTGGACTTGCGATCCAGCGCAGATGCAGGGATTGATGTTGCGATAATTCTGAACAGGCCATTGGCAGCCGTCATTCGCCGTATGAACATTTTGCCCGTCTTGATGGCACCATATTCTACCGCGATTTCATCATCAGTCTTCGGCTGCCATACATCCCATAGGTGCTCTGTATCATTAAATATAACAGTCAGGGTGTCTGCCTGTCCCTCTGCATACATATCGTGGTAGCAGGTATTGATGGATACCTCATCCGTTATATCTTCATTCTTATATTTTACTTCTATCATTACTGCCTCCACGGTGGCAAGGTATCGGGAATATCTGCCTCTTCGAATATAGGAATTCGCAGCTGAACGACTTCACCAAATACCAGTACATCACAATAGTCCGGATTGGCCCGCATTATTTCGCTTGCCAGCATTTCGTCGTAATAGAACTTGAACGCTATAATGTCGAATGTATCACCATATTCCGTTGTGTAATTCTCGTAATATGAAGGCGTTCTATACATATTCAAAATCACCTCTTCCTCCGAACCATTCTTCAAGCATATCCAGGAATTCAGGGTATTCTTCCCTTATCGCTTCGATTACACTGTCTTTGTCACCTTCCTGGACTGTGATATGCGGAGCAAATGTTATATTCTCCACTACCACTGTTCCGCCGGAATCACTTGTGCCGCTTTCAAGAGTATAGTCACTTGAATCTGCACCAAGCATCTGTCCCGCCTTTGCCCAGTAGCTGATGTTTTCATCTCTGTATTGAGGGTCAAAACTTATAACTGCCTCTGTGCCCGCTTCACCGGCGATTGACAAGCCGTCTGTAAATCCACCTGCAGCAAGCATCGGTATGCTCGGTATCGAAACACGAAAGCTCTTGCCGCCGATTACTGGTACCCAGTCCGGAATGTCAATACCAACGCCGTTAATACTGGAGATAACACCATTAACTGCTCCTATAACCGCATTGATGGGAGCTTTTACATACCCGACTAGAGAAGCAAAACCTGCTCTGAAATGCTCTTTTATGCCGTCAACAACGCCCTTGAGCGAGGTGCTGACATTAGTCCACGTTGTTTTCAGCCAGTTTCCAACTGCTACAGCTTTGGCCTTGACTGTGTCCCAGTTCTTGTACAATGCAACGCCTGCGGCTACTACCGCTCCTATGACTGTGATTATTATACCTATAGGCCCGGTCATAAATCTGAACGCTGCGCCAAGCGCTGTGGTCGCTGTAGTTGCAAGACCCGATACTGTCGTCCATGCTCCCGTCGCCACGCCTGACACTGTCAGAGCTGCTGTTGCAGGCCCCATTGCTGCTGTCGAAAGAATCGTTGCTAGCTTAAAGGCTCCGAAAGCTGCAGCTGCACCCATTGCTATGGGAGCAAGTATGTTCAAGTGATCCGATACAAATCCTATGCCGTCAGCCACAAGGTTGATTCCGTCACCAAGCATGGGAAATACAACTCCGGCCGCAGTAGAGATTATAGGTATAACCTTTTCCAGCGTTGCCGTTATTTCCGGCGTTGCCTCCATCAGCCTATTCGCGAGTTCGCTGGCTATAGGAAGCAGGCCTACTTCAACGTTACGCCTTATAGCCTGCATAGCGGAGTCAAGATCGTTATATTTAACATTCTGAATGCTCTTCAGGGCATCTCCTGCGTCATAGGCTCCGTTCTCCATATCGGCAAGTGCCTGCATGGCATCTGTTCCAAGATCTTCCCACATAGTGCCGAACAGTCCGACGCCTGCTGCATCTCTCGCAACCTTGTCATCCATATCCATCAATCTGGTTATGGTTTCCTTGAACGCGCTATTTGCATCTTCGCCGCCTCGGGTGAACATTTCAAACATTTCATCGGCGTCAAGGCCTAGTGCCTTAAAGGCCTCTGCAGAAGTGTTCGAACCGTCTATCGAACGAATTGAGAATTCTTTGATTGCATCGCCGACTTTGTCGAGGTTCCACGCGCCGCTGTCTGCGCCCTGCTGGAATATGTTAAACATATCATCGGCAGAGAAGCCGAGCTTTGCGAACTGAACAGAATACTCGCTTACCGAGTCAAGAAGCTCGCCGGAGAAGTCAAGCCCGTTCTGTGCGCCGGATGCAATGTAGTTCATCGCTTCCTCGCCCTCAACCCCGAAGTTTGTCATCATAGCTTTTGCAGCTCTGGCGCTCTCTGATACGTCGTACTCGAATGCGTCGGACAACGCAAAAGCGCCCTCCGTAGTCGCCTGCAGCGCATCACCAGTCAAGCCTGTCATTCTTGTAATCTGCGATACACCTGCCGAAACCTCTTCAAAGTTTTCACCGTAATTGTTCTTGTACACGTCTTTGATGACATCTCCGAAGCCCTGCATTTCTGCAGCAGTTGCTCCGGTCTGCGCCTGCAGGGAATTCAGGGATTTGTTGTAGTCATTGCCAAGCTGGGCAAGGTATTTGCCGCCTTTTACGACGCCGACTCCAACAGCAGTTCCTACTGCGGCACCAACTGCTAATGCTTTTACATTAACTCCTTCGAGTCGGTTCTGTGCTTCTGTCATCGCCTTTTCCAGCGATGGGTCTATCTTTCCGACAAGAGATATGGCGGTTTCCAACACTTTGCCTTTCATTTTTGCCTCCTATCTCTTTCTCTTGAATGCTTTTGTTCTTTTTAGATTTTCAATTCTTTTTCTTTCGGCTGCAGCCTCTTCAGCTGCTTCACCGTATTCCGTGAGGAAATCTATCAATCGCATTCTTCTGAGCTCGATGATTCCTGCGTTGAAAGTTCTTCCGAATTCTCTGACTGCACGTCGGAGTTGTTCTCCTTTGAGGCTGCCCCCGGCGTGCGCATAATAAAAAGCCAGCCAATATCAGTAAACGATAACACGTCAAATCCTGACGCTCTCTTGAGGTCTTCATAATCAATTTCAGGATTGCAGGCTATAATTGCTTCATATCCCAGATACATATGCAATGCATAGTCGTTCTCTTTCTGCTTAAGCTTTGACATCATGCCTCTGTCCGACTCTGCTGCCTTCGAGCATGCCTTCAGGTACTGGTCTGTTGTTATCGCCTCTACGTCATAGCTGAGTTCTGTACGTTCAGTTCCATTGATAATGATTGGCCGTTTCAGGGTTAATGTTTTTTTCATTTTCCGCTCCTTTCAAAAAGCTGTAAAAGCCTCACTCTTTTTGTTGAGCGAGGCATATTTTTTACAGCAGATTTTTTACTCCTGAGGAATAGTTGTGTCCATTGATTTTAAGGATACCTGCAAGCCTGTCCACAAGGTGAACTTCCTTGCCGTCCACGAACAGCTGGTATCTGGTCACTTTAATTGTGACTTCCGAGCTTGTGGCTTCACCCGGAACTACTCCGATTTCGGGCACCGATGCCGGTATTCCCTTGACGAATGCCTTGCAAGCTACAATCTTGGTGTTTCCAGCCTCGTCGATAGTCTCCTGCGGGAATCTGAATTCATACGTTTTCATGCTTGCATCAATCATTCTTGAGAAGCCCTTGTCAAGTCCCACCTTGGTTATTGAGGCTTCCATATCTTCAAGACGCGCCCAGATAGGGAAAGACATTGTGCCCATAGCTTCAACGTCTGCAGTAGTAGCTTCTATTGCCGGAAGCGTGAACTCAACATCTTCTGCTGAAAGCACATTATCAACGTATAGCGTGTTTGCAAGGATGGGTCCGTTTTTAACCATTATTCTTCACCTCCGTATTCTGTTTCGAAGCCCTCTGTTGTGTAGGCAATTTTCATCTTGCCACTCTTGAACGGTGGCGTCGGAGTAAGTCTGTTTCTCCATGTGAAGTTACCCTCAACAAGTTCCTCTGTAGGATTGTCGGTTTCGACGAATTCAACAACCGGTTCTCCGATGAGTGCTCCTTTAGCTTTCAAGGCATCCACTTTTTCCTGCTCTCTGTTTCTGATGGTTTCCGCCATAGCCTTTGTCATAGGCTTGTCTATTGTCAGTCCCCATTCCTCCTGGAACTTATTCGATATGTGCATCATCATTCTGATGCTGTTGTCGAATATGGCTCTTTTGTCAATGTCTGTTCCATATTCATACGCAGCAGTATGCGGTCCCCACAGAACGTTGGATCCGCCCCAGTATACAGCAGTTGTTATGCCTGCAGCATTCAGCTTGTTGGCTGTTGCCTGATCAAACCCTTTGTTTGTGCTGTCCTCTCCGAAGTACTGTTTGCCCGGTGGGATCTGCTTGTTAGATGGTGTTTCCATAGGCACGCTGTCGTTCTGAGTGTCCACAACAAGCATCAGCCACGCTGTGAGCGTTGATATGTGGTAGATATCTCCTTCGGTTGTTTTCCACATCGGCCAGCAAACTTTTGATACTTCTTCTGCGTAGTCATTATCTTTTTTCCATTCGATAGCGTTGTCGATTGATGTTGTAGTTGTAGCGTCCAGGTCAGCAATAACCATTGCGTCCCAGTGGCCATTAATCTTGCTTGCTGTGCTGATCATCGCCTCATATACTTCTTTTGTGCTGCTGAAGCCTGGAGCTGCGATTATATTGGTTATAAGGCCAAGCTCCTGATATACAAGCTTAACTGCACCAAGCCCTGTACAGTCTCCCTCATCAGATGAAGTGCCTATGATATCATCCTTATCAACTGCATCAGGCGTTACCTCTTTGTATGACGCCGTTGCCGCGCTTAGCGTTGATGACTTAATGATTGTTTCGCCCGCTTCGAAATCGTATTCAAGGGTGTAATCAGTCCCCTCGAGCTTATCTGCAATGGCAAATGTATCTAATATGATTTTGTCGCTCTTAATTTTTGCCTTGCCTTTTGCAAAGGTGAGTGATACAGTTTTCTGCTGCGAAGCAACGTGCGACTCCGGGTCAAGCACATTTATAAAAACAACAGGTCCCGCATTTTCTATAGGATTGTCGAAGTGCGCCTTGATAGCTTCGCACAGCGTGAAGCTGTTCCAGTCACTTGAATATCCTATCTTCTCATATGCTTCAGCGATATTGCTGATTTTAACTGGCTGATTGACTATGCCCTTGCCGGAGTATTTTCTTATGAGGTTGACCGGAGCTGTCCCGATGTAGACCGGAATAGTTCCGGATTTAACGGGTATTGTATTTATGGTCTTGTCGAATTCACCATAAGTACCATGCATATATGCCATTTTTTATCTCCTCCTTCTATAAATATTCATCAATTTTTTTATTCTGCGACGAACGTCGCTTCAGCGTAAAAGAAACAGTGGCGTACCAGAACGGATAATAGTCTGCTATGCCGCCTTCTTCCTTGTAGGGCTCGTATTTTATGCCTTCTTCCTTGTCTATCGGGATTCCGTCTATATCTGTTGTGGCCTCAAGTTCTTTCAGAATTATGTCTATCCAGTTCCAGATATCGCGCCATCCGCCTGCGTTTCTTTTGTAATATTGCTCCGCCTCTTCTCCTGCCCATTCTCTGTGTTCTCCCGGCTTTTCATTGTTTGGCAATAATACATCTTTGCCATATGTTCCCGGGTTCCAGCACGACAGGTTCATCTCGATATTTAAACTCCCGCTATTGCGGTAATCAGTTCCGTCTAATATCCTGATGCATACAGATGGGATAGGAAAATCGGCACCGGGCGGAAGTTTGTCCCTCGTTGGAATATATATAGGGAAACAGGCGGGCGATGCTTCTTTATATTCATAATCAGCATCTGTCGCAGCTTCTATATCTTCCGGCGGAACTTTCAGCTTAATTTTGCTGCAGATATTTTCTTCCGTCCATTTTACAAGTCTGTCCATTGTATTTGCTATAGTCATAAATTCTCCTTTACGCAAGGTTTTCTCTCAGAGTGATTGTCGCCACTCCCATATCCTCTGACCAGTCATCTATCGTGTAGTCCCTGTGGTCAATGTTAAGGCACTGGCCGGCAGATCTCCTCTTTGGCAGGTCTTTGGCATAAGCGTAGAAAAGAGAGGCGGACTCAGCAACAGCCAAGTCCTGACCTCCCTGTTTTTCTTTCAGCTTGTCGTCATCTATTACAATAAGAATTTCGGAGCCCTCTATGAGATGTTTTTCGCCGAAAAATTCGATATCGAGAAATACATCCTTGATATCTTTTTCTACCATGTCTTTGAAGCCCATATCTACACTGTAAGATCAGGCACATCTTCCTCATCGTCTTCATTCATTGCTTCGTATATGCTTTTTACGAATTCATCTTTCTTCGTGCCTTTTTCGTATTTGATTCCATGAAGCTCTGCTATAGTTATGAGCTCGGCCAGTTTAAGGCTTTCAAGCTCTTCAAAAGTATATTCCTGCGGTTCATCACCGCCTTCCTCCTGGCTTTCATCTGCAGATTCCTCTTCAATGGTTTCCTGCTCGGTGGCATCTTCTTTCACATCTTCCATGTCATCCGCTTTTTTTTCTTCCTGTTCTTCAACGTATTCTGCGATTCCCATCTCTACAAGCTCTTTTTCACGCTTTTTTGTTAGCTCAAAAGGCTCGCTGTCTTTGGTTTTAGGCTCAATGGTTTTGCCTTTACGGTATCCAAAGGTCGTGTCTGTGATAATTCTTATCATTTTCTGCTCCTTTCTGGTCGGGTCTAGGCTGTAACCTTAGACGAGATCCATGGATTCATGTGATTAGGGATAAGCAGCGGAGCTGATGAGAGTGTTGCCGATCTTGTGTTTCCGACTGCATCCGCTATATATTTAGGAACTCTTCTTTCTGCGTAAGTGTGGAAATTTCCGTCCATCTGTTCCAGCTGAGTAACCGCGCCGTACACTGTCCTGCCGGCTGCAGGAGAAGTCAGAACAACGTTTCCGGCAGGGAAGAACGCTTTCTCAGTGCCATCTCCATCCTGGTACGTTCCTGCTACAGTATAGATTGTAACTTCAGGTCCGTATACATTGATTATTCCCAGTCTTGATACGCCTGTCTCTTCCTGTATCGGCTCAAGAGTTCCAAGTTTGTAGTTGTTAATATCGAAAAGTTTCTTGATCGTTTCATCGCCAATTATGAGCTGTGCTACGTCAGGCGCTACCAGCAGCTCGTTTGCCGGAAGTCCTCTCTTTGCGAGCATCTGAATCATAGCGTATATGTCTCCGAGAATGTCGCAGCCGGTCGTTCCCCATTTAGTTGTCGGAGTGTACGAAGCAGGGTTTGTCGCTTCATCGTAGAACTTGATTTCATCTTCTCTGACAACGGTAGTGAGATCATCTGCATATTCCTTGATTGTGCACTTGTTGTTAATAAGAGTTTCCGCTGCCATAACCTCTTCACGTCTCGTTATCATATCGCCGAGTTCCTGAATGTCATTTAGAGTCATTGCTGCCTCTCTGTCTTCCGGGGTAAGATCGCTCATAAGGGCCTCGCCAAAGCCTCTTCTCTTTAGGTCATCAATTGTCAGCATTCTTCTCGGTGCCAGTAGTGGTGGTTCGTATTCTCTCATCTTTGAGCCGTCTCTCAGGATTGTGATTCCGCCTCTTCTTGGTGATACGAACGGCGCGACTTTTCTGTTGCCGTCTTTGTATTCAACCAGAACTTTCGTTGTCGCGAATATGTCGGTCGCGTCATTGGTAGGGAAGTATCTGTCCCTTAAGAATGTGCTCATTGGCGGCTGTAGTAACTGATAAGTGTTCAGAAAATCTATTGCCATGATATCCCTCCTTACATTGCTTCCGAGATGAGAATTCCAACATCTCTTAACGCTTCTTTGTCTGCTGCGCCAAATGTCTTACCGGATGCGACGATCAGTTTGTTGCTCGCAAAGTGTCCGGTTCTATATGCAAGTGCAACTGCATCTTCTGTTGTGCCAACTTCAACGTCTTCTGCGAGAATGCAGTTTGCAGTCAGCGTTTCATTTGTTGCTGCAGTTGTTCCAAGCATAACCATAAGGTTATCGCCTGCCGTTCCTGTGGATAATGCAAGCACAGTTCCTCTTTTGAGTGTCGCTGCATCGCTAGACTGTTTTCTTATTTTTACAGTGAATACATCTGCAGGCGGATTGATGTCATATATCAGTCCGTCATACTCTGTAGCAGGGTAAGTGTCGTATCTTTTTGTCATCTTTTATTTCCTCCTCATATTTTTTGCAAGTTCTGCAATTCTTTTTGCCTCTGCAACAGGGTCCTCTGCCGGCTTATCCTCCGGTTCTGCTGGCAGCGTTCCTACGCCGTTTGCACCCGATGCATTTGCATCCACGTTGAGTGCGTTAAGTACGTTCGCACCGGTCTTTGCCTGCATCTGCAGAGCCTTCATTGCAATTTCCTCTGCCGTCATAGGGCTGTCTCCGTACTTAGCCTCTGCCAGAAGATTTTTATCTGCGACTGCATTTTCAATTTCGTCAATCGCTTTAATTCTCTCCCTTTCTGCATCGGCACCTTCTTTTCTTGCATTCGCTATGGCTTCAGATTCAATCTGTGCCACCAGCTCCGGGAATGCTGCACGCAATGCTTTTACGTCTTTGATGTCCATCTCTTCATTTCCTCCTTCTCCGAGATTGTTTTTTATTGCAACCGGTGGCACCGCCTCCGTTATTGCCATGTTTTCAGGTGTTCCATATACCGAGTAAATTTTATTCATTATTTTTTCGACAAGGCCGTTTTTCGGTTCGACGTTTTCCGTTATCACTTCATCAGCAAGGCCTTTTTCCACAGCTTCGCTTCCCGTCATCCAGTTTTGGCCTTTCACAAACTGGCTGGCCTCTTCATAAGTCGTTCCCATAGCTTCGGCATAGACGTTAATTATGGCCTTGTTGTGGGCCTTAAAGTCTTTGATTATACCTTGCAGGTCTTCAACGTTGTAGAAGCCCCACAGAAGCCCTGACACGCCGTGTGCCATAAGATTACTGCCGGAGTTCATCTTGCGCACATCGCCGGCCTGAAAAATAAGGCTGGCTGCTGATGCCGCAAGCCCATCATTTATTGTTGTTACTGTGCCCTTTAAAGCTTTCAGTCTGTTGTATATGGCAAGCCCTGCGTAAAGGTCACCGCCGCCAGAGTTGATGTGTACTGTTATGTTTTCCTTGTCTTTGAGCTCCTCAAGATCTGCAAGGAAATCTTCAGCTGCAATATACAGACCATCGATTTTTTCTCCCGTCCACCAGTCTCGCGGTGTTTCCATTACAACGTCACCGTACATGCTGATTTCCGCTCCGCCTTCATCGTCTATAATCATGTTGTAGGCTTTCGCAGGTTTCCTGTTGTGCATCCCGCCTTTTTCGGCAAGATACTGGTTATATGTAATCATTCCATTCCTCCTGTTCCCTGTTTTATGCTGTTCGCATTTTTTATTTTTTCATTCTCTATCTGCAGCTTGTCTATGTTGGTATCGAATTCACTGCCGTTAAGCTTAATGGCCTCCTGCTCGTGGGTGGATAATCCATTTTCAATCGCATCAACCGCTGCCTGTATCTCCTTGGTCGGATCCAGCATTCCCTGCGACGGTCCTATCCACTCACTTTCAAGATATGCCTGCCTCAATATCGGATCTGTCAGAAATCCCGGAGCGGATATCCGCCCTGCCGCTACGGCTTCTGTGAGCCATATTTCGTATATCGGCTTACACAGACTGTTGGCTATCCACGTTCTTCTCATTTTGAACGCTTTCCACGCCTCCAGAAGCGCTGCTCTGCTTGCAGAGTATGAAGCGTTGAATTCTTTCAACAGCAGGTCTGCGGGTATTTCAAGAGCTGCACCTATCTGTACGCACAATGCCCTGACGAATTTATCGAAAGCCGTTGCCGGATGTGTCGGTGTGTTGAACTTGATGTCCTCTCCCGGTTCCATGACGTTGATTGTTCCCGGACCCATTTCGTAATCGTTTGGATCTTTGCTTACTTCTTCAACATAATCCTCGCCAGCTTCATTGAACGGAAAGTCATCCGCTCCCGCTTCTGTTGTAACGAAAGCAGTCATAAAACTTTGAATGACTGCGGCAGTGATTTCCGCCTCTGTGTATCTTTTTATCTGCAGCATTGGCTCTATTACCTGTGCCAGATACGGAACTCCTCTGTACTGTTCAGGTCTTTCACTTTCCATTATCTGCAGAATGTTCGGTAAACCCGTTTCCTTGCCGTAAGCCTCGATTCTGACAAAGTCTGTAGGCTCTGTCGTCCTCTCGTAAGGATAATTGTTCGCAATATAATACGCAGTGATCATTCCCTCCGAGTCCACTTCCACGCCGTCATATATAATATTTCCGTTCTTGGCCTTACCTTTTGTTGTGCTGAGGGCATAGCTGACTGCATTTGCACTTGGTGTTCTGCACCGGTCCGCTTCTATTACGTGCAGTCTTAAGCCGTACGGACTAAGAGGCGTAACAGCTCTCCTCTTCATCAGTACGAATACGTCACCTGATGCCAGAGCCGACATAAGGCACAGCTGCTGAATTCCGTAAAAGTCATTTATGCCTGTTGCGTCACAGGTATTTTTCTTGGTGGCCCACAATCTGAATTCCGCCTCTGTTCTTCTCTGCCATTCCTTTGCGGTGTCAAGGCTCATCCCCAGCGTTTCTCTGTCGATTGCGCTCTTGAGGCGCAGTCCTATTCCGATTACATTTGTCCGGTTCGTCTTGATCGCACTGGCACATATAGGCGCTCCCATGGCAAGTGCTCTCGATCTCTGTCTTAGGGTATAATTATTCTCGTTGATATCCTCATGAGGCGATCCGCTTGTTGCGGTCATCCCTTTGAGCGCTCTTTTTGTCTTGCTCGCTCCTGCATTGGAATAGCCTTTATTCTGTATAGTTCCGACTCTATATGCTGCCGATGCAGGTCTTTGCCTTGCTCTGTTAATTGTTCTTTTTCGCATTTTTCCTCCTAAGATAAGAGAGGAAAGGAGCAACCTCTCTTATATGCTAAAAGCTCCACCTTTTACAGCAGAGCTTCACAGCCTTTAAAAATCTCTCGGAATCACTCCTACGGCTTTTCTTTTTTTGCCGCCTCGCAACTGTTCTTCGAGAGAATCAATTTCTTTTTCCAGCTTTTTTATACTATCCTCTATCTTGGGCAGATCGAACCTGCTCAGGTTCCGGCTACCTATTGCATAGGACTGGACCTGTCCGGAAAGTAGTTTTGAATACGCGTCATTTGCAAGCTCCAGCTGCTCTTTTTTGGTTTCCAGTCTTGTTTTTATTACTTCTCTGCTTGGCATATTACCTCCTAGTACAGATTGCTGTTTCTTTTGACTTTGCTCTTGCTTTTAGGCATTTCTCTAGCTTGAGGGGCACCTTTCATTCTTCGCTCAATGGCATCAAGGTCAGGGTCTATCATCCTGAATGCTGCAAGCGCATAGTTGCGGCAGTCAAGCGTTTCGTTTCTGATATGTCCGGGGAGTTTTTCCCACGTCCATCGCGTTTTGCCACCAGAAGTTTTGAGTGTCAGCTTCTCAGACAGGAGGCCGCTGAAGAATGTTGCATCGTAACCGCGGCGTTCATCCCTTGGGAAGTGGCAGTATTTCGCCCCCGCTTCCTGAACCTTAATATTACTCATTATTTCCGCCTTGCCTGAATCAACTCCTATAGTGTAGAGCCACGCCTTGCCTATCTTCTTGCCGTTGATCATTATATTGACTTTAGTCGGAGGCTTGGTGTACGGTATGCCGTCGCCACCTTTTCCCTTAATAGCAAATACTTTTTTATTAATTCTTTTTTTGCATTCTCTGTACACGTCCTGTGTCTTGTTGCCGCCGCTGTCTACGAATGTAACAGACATCTTAAGACCTTTGGCCGGGTCTTTGAATTTATATACTTTGTCTATCACTTCATCAAGCTTTGACCAGACTTCCGAATAATGAGGATCTCCGTACAGTATACCCTTCTTGATACCCCATGTTTCGCCGTAATGCCCGTGGCCTACAACTTCATACTCAAGTCTGTCACCCTGCGTATCAACTCCACAGGTCAGCACAAGCACGCCTTCCGGCAGCTCTATAGGCGAGCCATCCTCTCTCGTGCCATACTCTTCACGCCTTGACATCATCTCGTCTTCATCGACAAGGTCGCCCCTGTCTTCCCACAGCTCTCCCAGCGTTGTATTAAATACAACTTTCATTTGCTGCGGGTCGCCTGTGGCCGACAGGAAAGCATATACAATCTTATCCCATGAAGTCCATGGAGATGCGAAGCCGCTCAGCCAGAATGATCGCTTCCCTTTTTCGTATGCATCAGGGTATTTTGCAATCCATTTGGCAGGTGCTTTTCTTGCCTCCTCTTCAGTAATCAGACACCCGCAGGACGGGCAACACCATTCAACCGATTTTACGATATAGTCTTTCTTTTTGCCTTTTTTTATGGTTTCATAGTCAAACTTGATGTTGTCAAAAACTATGGCGTGCCATTCTCCGCAGCTAGGACATTCAGTGCACCATCTCTCCTGCGTTCCCTCGTTATACAGCTGTTCGATTTTGCTTGTGCCCTTAATTGTCGGCGTCGATACGGCAACCATTTTTGCATTGTAGAACGTCTTTGTTCTTGCCTCTGCAAGCCTCCACGGATCGCCTTCTGTTCCTGCCGACAGGGCCCATCTGTCAACTTCGTCGCCGACAACGTATCTAACCGGTGTCGACGCCAAGGCACTGGCGCTATTTGAGCCGACCATAGTCAGCATTCCGCCTGCGAATGATTTCTGCAGCATGGTGTTGCCACTATCTCTGCTCTTAATATCCGCCACTTTCCTGGACAGTACTTTGCAGTCGCGTATCATCGGTGCAATTCTCAGCCTTGAAAACTTCTTTGCATCGTCAAGCGTCGGCTGTATGTACAGTATGCTTCCCGGGTCCTCATCTATTATGCGACCTATCAGGTTAAGAATAACTTCTGACTTGCCGACCTGAGAGCCTGCCATAAACGTTTCCACCCTCACTTTCGGATCGGTAAACGCATTCATAATCTCCACGAGATACGGCGTTCTTTCATTTCTCCAAGGTCCTGCTTCCGCAGAACTTTCTCTTGAGAGAATTCTGTTTTTTTCAGCCCATTCCGATACCGGTACGTCTGCTGGAGGCTCGTAATTCTTGAAAGCCTTGGCGAAGGTTTTGTCTACAGGTCTTTTGCGTTTTTTACTCTTCTGAGGCTTCACCCCAGCCCTCTCTTTCCTTTACTCTCCGCTTGTATTCCTCCGCATCATATTCATACTCCGATAGTCCCTTAAGCAGCCTGTAGACCTCTCTTTTTATGATTTCAGCAACCTCCGCAGCATTGTCACTGGCTGCGCAGTCAACTGCCAGCTTACCGGGCAGACTCATAAGTATCGCGCGTAGCTGCAAGACGTGGTCAGTCATTATGGCTTCAACATCTTCTGCTTTGTGCATTTCACCTTTCAGTTCTTTAAGTTTAAGCTCATATATTTCCGCCTTTGCGTCTTTGTACCTAGCATCACCGTCGAGTTTCTTACTTTCATTTTTGCTGTCTTCGCTGCTTTTAACCTTGCTGTTTGCTTTTTCGGAGAGGTATTTTATATACGCCTTGATTGTTGGCAGCAAGTCGAATTTTAAGGGACTGCCTTCGCCTTTTATTATCTTCTCCTTGTTAAGTTGTTCCACGCGCCTCACTGATACGCCGAAAATTTTGGCTATTACCTGTGAGCTCTGCAGATTTTTCGTTTGTTCCGCCATATCTAGCTCCTGTTTTCTATGTCTTCATATGCAATCTTTTTCCCATTTCTCAATAAATATATATCCTTTTTTCCGGTAACCTCTATGTATCTTTTTACGATTACATCGCAAAACTGAGGATCCAATTCTATCGCTCTGCAGCACCTGCCACTTGCTTCGCAGGCAATCAGTGTACTGCCGCTGCCACAAAAGGCATCGAGCACAATCCAGCCCTGCCTGCTGCTGTTCTTTATAAGTTTGTCTAACAGCTTCACGGGTTTTGTTGTCGGATGCAGATCGCTTCTCTGCGGCTTGTCGCAGTATATAATTGTTCCGGGTATCTGTTCGAACTCATCATATACGCATTCAAGGAACTCAATCAGTTCCTCCCTATTCATGGCGAAGAAATCCGGTCTGCTGGCCTGATTAAGCATTGTGCTGTTTGTCCTTTCGTCTGCGAAGTAATGCCCTGCTCCGTCTTTCCAGCCATACAGACAAGGCTCATGCTGCCATTGATAATCCTGTCTGCCGAGAACAAAATGATTTTTGGCCCATATCAGGCATTGTTTCGCGAGAAAACCAGCCTCTTCAAACTCTGTCTTAAAAGCCACACTCTCTTTGTCTGCGTGAAAGATGTATGCTGCAGCTCCGGGCTGTGAATACTCAGAAAAGCTCTGAAACGCTTTGCCCAGAAACTGTCTGAATTCATCAGATGCAAGGTTATCGTTTTCTATCTTGCCGGCTTTGCCTTCATAATCAACATTATACGGCGGATCGGTTATTATCAGTTGCGCCCTGTCTTCTTCCATGAGCTTTTTATACGTTTCAGGTTCTGTCGAGTCCCCGCATATAAGTCGGTGTCTCCCAATAAGATAAATATCACCCGGCTTCGTAAACGGTTCATCCGGCAGCTCTGGTAGCACATCGTCTGCTGCTTCAATGTCGACAACCTCTTCATCAAAGCTATCTAGAATATCCGACCAGTCATCTTCCGTATAGCCTGTAAGCTCCCTGTCGAATCCGCTTAGATCAATTTTTTCGAAAAGCTCCGCCAGCATGGCATTGTCCATCTCTGCCAGCTCTGCAATTCTGTTGTCTGCCAATAGGTCTGCATATTCCTGCTCTTCGCTTTCGTAGTCCTGATAATCTACCGGCACACGTTCGGCGCCCATCAGCTCTGCAGCAAGATATCTGCCGTGACCTGATACGATATAACCGCTCCGATTGCTTACCTTTACCGGTTGCCGCCAGCCCTGCTCCTTTATGATTTTCGCAAGCAGTTCAATCTGCTGCTCCGAATGCTTATTCGGATTTTGTGGGTTCGGGCAAATTTTCTCTAGGCTAACAAGCTTGTCGCAGGAGCAGTGTACTGGTGTCGTACCCCCCCCATTCAGCTTAATTTCGATATTATCTTTTTGCATTTTTCTCCTCC
>ENA-OOQP01000320-OOQP01000320.1-human-gut-metagenome-genome-assembly--contig:-NODE-320-length-24122-cov-21.046287_pt1 | contig 24122 bp, 27 predicted proteins | sample MGYA00241266_ERZ501171 | MGnify/ENA primary metagenome ERZ501171 (study PRJEB25962, sample SAMEA2042501) | human gut metagenome | biome: human gut; feature: human-associated habitat; material: faeces...
AGAGGGCAGACTGAAAGGCGTACTTAAAGATATTTTAAACGTCTAACCGTTAATGATATTTGTGTATGAAAAAATATGAATCATATAAAGACAGCGGTGTGGGATGGATTGGAGAAATTCCGAGCCATTGGAGTTGCGTTAAGGTAAAACATCTACTTCGTGAGAGAGTTGACAAATCGGAAGATGGCATTGGCGAACCTCTTTCAATGAGTCAAAAGTATGGCTTAATTCCAACCTCACAAATGGATGTCGTTCCAAATCTTGCCACTTCGTATGTTGGTGCGAAACGCACAAAAATAGGTGATATGGTATTGAACAAACTGAAAGCCCATTTAGGCGTTTTCGCTTTGTCTGCATACGATGGACTTGTAAGTCCAGATTATGCTGTATATTATGGTACGGGTAGAGCGGACTTAGAATATCTTGAATACCTGTTTAAGACCCCATTGTATGTGTCTGAGTTCATCAAAAAGACAACAGGCGTAGCTATTGGATTCAATCGTTTATATACGGATGACTTGTTTAGCATACCTGCACATTATCCTCCTATGCAAGAGCAAAAGAGAATTATTGACTATTTGAAAGATAAAACCCTTAAAATTGAACAATATGTTTCTGCAAGAGAGAGAGAGAGAGCTGCTTGACAGTTTAAAGCAATCTGAGATTGCAAATGTCGTCACAAAAGGTTTGAACCCGAATGTTCGTATGAAAGATTCGGGCATACCTTGGATAGGCATGATTCCTGAGCATTGGGAAATTAGACGTTGGGGAAATGCTTTTATTGAAAACAAAGACATTAATACGAATTTAGAGAATACAGATGCATTCCAATTCAATTATGGGTCTTTAGTGAGAAAGAAAAGAACCTATAAAGCAGAAGAAGATGCTGAAACTTATTCTAAATATACGGTATTGAAGCCCAAAGACATTGTCATAAATGGACTAAACTTGAATTATGACTTTGTTTCTCAACGAGTTGCAATATCAGCAGAAAATGGGATTATAACCTCTGCCTATATAAGCATGCACCCTCGCAAAAATGTCAATGCACAATATTTTTGCTTCTTATTCAAAACTATGGATGCAAAGAAACTTTTCCATGGCATGGGAACAGGTATAAGATTAACATTGTCGTTTGCTGAATTAAAAAAGCAATATATCCCTATTCCACCAATCGAAGAGCAGCAAGCCATTGTTGATTACATAGAAGCCAAGCTCTCTAAAATCGACAGTTGCATGGCAGACCTTCAAGCGGAGATAGATTATCTCAAAGAATTTAAACAACGTTTGATAAGTGATGTAGTAACAGGACAGATATGCGTGGCAAAACCACAGAAAGGAGAGCAGCAATGAACAAGGAACAGCAAGATAGAGCAATGTTTGTATCGTTCTGTATAGAGCAATACGCAAAGGCAAAGAGTATGGCTGCTGAAGATGCGGTGAATTTGTTTGAGCAATATGGCATTACAGAGCATTTCTGCGAGTTCTACGATGTACTCCATACACAAGGCGGTCAGTGGCTGGTTGAAGAAATTGACAAAATGATAAACGAAAGAAGAAAATGAGCAAAGTATATCATGGAAGTATTGAGGAAGTTAAGAGTCCAGAGATACGTCAGCCAAACCGTTCTCTCGACTATGGCTCTGGCTTCTACACAACCACCTCTTACGAACAGGCTAAGAAATGGGTAGAGCGAAGAATGAAAGACAAAGGAGTATCTGTCGGTTACGTGAATGTCTATGAGTTGGATGACGACGTAATAAAAGATATGAAATCACTCTTCTTCAAGAAACCAACAGAGGAATGGGTGAATTTCGTAATGAAAAATCGTACCGAGAGGGAGTTCTGCCACGACTACGACATTGTGTATGGTCCTGTGGCAGATGATAGCGTTTATACTCAGTTCACACTCTATGAAGGTGGCATCATCAGTATGCCTACTCTCATTCAAGAGTTGAAGACATATAAATTGGTTGACCAGTATCTTTTCCACACGGAGAAATCGCTGCTTGCCATTAAATTTGTAGAATCAAAAATTATAAAGTTATGAATGCAAAAATAACGCAAGACAACTTGTATATGTTGCTGCCATTAAAGATAGGATGGCTTGCCCCTTGGCTCTCAGAAGACAAGGGCATAAGCCTTACGGATGCAATCAACCGTATATATCGCTCAAAACTCTATAAGAAGCTATCCACCGAAAGTACCCAATACTGGCACTTGGGACCAGTGGACTTATACAATGAGCTGAAGAAAGAATTTTAAATTGAAAGCGTATGCCAACAGACATATCAGAGAAGGAACTCGAAACAATACTCGTCAGCTATCTTCGTGACCACCAAGGTTATGAGGAAGGCGTATCAAGCGACTACAACAAGGAGTTTGGCTTGGACACGGAACGAGTGAAACGATTCATCCTCTCTACACAAAAAGAAAAGGTGGAGAACACGGCGTGTTTCACTTCTCCTACTGAAGAACACAAGTTTTTCAGTAGGCTCAGTGCAGCCCTAAGCAAGCGTGGTGTGACAGACGTACTGCGAAAGGGTTTCAAGTACATATCCGAGATATTTGATATGTATTATCCAACTCCATCGGCACTCAACCCAACTGCACAGCAATACTACGACAAGAACATATTCTGCGTAACCCGTCAGCTCTATTACAGCAAGGAGAAAACGGATAGCATTGACGTGTACATTTCATTGAACGGTCTGCCAATCATGACTATGGAGCTGAAAAACCATTATACAGGGCAGACCGTGGAAAACGCCATCAAGCAATACAAGGAAGATAGAGACCCGAAAGCAGACCCGACGGCACTAATTTTGCAGAAACGCCGTTGCGCCGTACATTTTGCCGTGGACGATGACGACATCATGATGTGTACGGAGCTGAAAGGCAACGCCTCATGGTTCTTGCCATTCAACAAAGGCGTGAATGGCGGTGCAGGGAATCCTGTTAGCCCAAATGGAGTGCGTACAGCTTACCTGTGGGAGGATGTTCTTGGTAAACGTTCTCTCTCTGACATCTTGGAGAACTACGCCCAAATCACTTTTAAGGAGAAAGTAGTAAAGAACAAGAAGACTGGCAAAAGAGAAAAGAAGACAATAGAGAGCATCATTTGGCCTCGCTACCATCAGCTCGACTGTGTTCGTCAGCTTCTCAAAGCCACTCGTGAAGGTGGTGTCGGACAGAAATTCCTCATCCAACACTCGGCAGGCAGTGGCAAGAGTAATTCCATCACGTGGCTTGCCTACCAGCTTGTGGGATTGCTTGACGGCACTACCCCTATATTAGACACGGTGATAGTTGTGACCGACCGCGTAAATCTTGATACCCAGATTCGAGACAACATCAACTCCTTCAAGCGATTGTCTAATCTTGTGGACTGGGCAGACTCTTCGCAGACATTGAAGGATGCCTTGCAGGACGGCAAGAAGATTATCATTACCATCGTGCATAAGTTCCCATATATACTCGAAGCTATAGGCTCGGAGTTGAAAAACAAGCACTTCGGCATTATCATTGATGAGGCACACAGCAGTCAGAACGGTTCGCTATCTGCCAAGATGAATATTGCCCTGTCGGGAAACGTAGCAAAGAACGAGGACGACCTTGAAGACAAGCTCAACGCAATAATCGAGGGTCGCAAGATGGTGAAGAATGCCAACTACTACGCATTCACGGCAACACCAAAGCCAAAGACTCTGCAAATGTTCGGTACACCATGTCCACAGCCAGACGGCAAGGTGCAATATCTGCCGTTTCATGAATATACAATGAAGCAAGCCATAGAAGAAGGTTTCATTATGGATGTGTTGAAGAACTACACGACATACGCCAGCTTCTACAAAGTGATTAAGACCGTAAATGGCGACCCCGAGTTTGACCAAAAGGAGGCTCAGAAGAAAATCCGTGCGTATGTGGAAAGCCGTCCCGAGACGATAAGGCAGAAAGCAGCAATCATTGTCAACCATTTCCATACGGCTGTATTGGACAAAGGGAAAATTGGCGGACAGGCAAGGGCGATGGTTGTGACCAGCAGCATATTGAGAGCCATTAGTTTCTACCATGAGATTGAGACTTTGCTGAAGGAACGCAAGAGCCCATACCGTGCTATCGTGGCATTTTCGGGAAGCAAGGAATGGAACGGCAAACAGGTGACGGAAGCCGACATCAATGGCTTCCCCTCAAAGGACATAGAGGAGAACATGGGTGAAGACCCATATAGAATATTGGTAGTTGCCGACAAGTTCCAGACTGGCTACGACCAACCTTTGTTGCATTCCATGTACGTTGACAAGGAACTCTCGGACGTGGCAGCAGTGCAAACCCTGTCACGCTTGAACCGTTGCCATCCGCTGAAAAGAGATACATTCGTGCTCGACTTCTACAACGATACTGACAAGATACAAAAGTCATTCCAGCGGTTTTACAAGACAACAATTCTGTCGGATGAAGCCGACCCAAACAAGCTCAACGACCAAACAGACGAGATAGAGAAATATAATATCTATACAGAGGAAGAGGTGCGTGACTTGAACACCAAATATTGGAACGGCGTAGAGCGTGAGCAGCTTGACCCGATAATCAACAAGTCGGTTGAGCGTTTCAAGCTGTTGGACGAGAACTCGCAAATCAAGTGCAAGAGCAGCATCAAGGGATTCTTGCGCTATTATCCGTTCATTGCAGCCGTAACACCATATTGCAGCAAAGAATGGGAAATGCTCAACACCTATTATATGTTGCTGGTACATAAGCTGCCGAAACTGAAAGGCGAGGACTTCACTGATGGTCTGGAGGAATGTATTGACCTCGACCAACTGCAAGTGACAAAGATGAGCGAACGGAAGATAGAATTGGAAAACAAGGACACGGAGGTTGACCCTATGCCAATGGGAACAGGCAAAGGAGGAAAGAAAGAGCCAGAAATGGCTAAGCTCAGTGACATTCTTGAACAGTTCAACGACATTCACTGGCAAAATATTGAAGCTGTGAAAGTTCAGATAGACAGTCTTCCAAACCGCTTGCAAGCTGACCAGAACTTTGTCAATGCAGCGAAGAACAGCAACAAGGAAACCGCACAAAAGCAAGGATTCACTTCCATGATGGGCATCGTCATCAAGATGATGAGTGAAAGTACCGAGTTCTGCCGTCAATATCTTGACAACAAGAACTTCCAGAATGCCATCAATGAAAGGGTTTTCCAACAAGTGTATAGCAAAATATCACAAGGACTATAAAACAAGAAAAATATGAGCAAAACTATTACAAAATATTTGTTGGCTTTATGCCTTATATGTAATGTTGGCAATGTGTTTGCACAACATCGTTATTATTGCGAGGTAAAGGGTATTGAGAAAGACCTTTCTTCTGGTCTAAAAATCATATTCGATTTCGGCACAAAGGCATCATATAACATTTGGGGAGACCTCAGCAGCAAATTGAAATTTGTGGATGAAAATGGTGAAGAAATCAAATTCAACAGCATGGTCGATGCCGCAAATTACATGGTTGATAAGGGGTGGAACTTCCAACAAGCCTATTCTTCTGCTTATGGCGGAAAGCCTATAATACATTGGATTTTCTACAAAGATGCCGAAAATATGGATAAAGCCAGAGAAGGAATTATGACCAAGACGGAATATCAGAAACTAAAGAAGTAAAGCTATGACGGAAGAAGAAAAGAAAACGTTGGTTGATGCGGTAAATTGCAAGTATCCACATCAGAACTTAACGGAGATTTATTACAATATAGGTAGAGCATTGCCTTTTACTGCTCAAAGATTCCCAGACGGAAGAGTTTCCGACTGGTATCGTAATCAGTATGTGGAGGTTGTACGAGTAGAACCACATGGAAGAGGCGGCAAGTTTGGAAATGTATTTGGCTTTTATTACCGTAATGGCGAAAGAGCGGATGCCTATGAGAATGACCCAGAACACAGTTGGTGCACCAAGAATGATACTGAACCGCAACCAATACCATGTTGTGGGTGTGGCTCATGGATGCTGCTGGACATTATAGGTGAGAAGACAACAGAATCCGTTAAGGTTCTCGGTCTTGATGACAAGATTGGCTTTGGTAAATATAAGGATATGACTTTGAAAGAGGTCATCATTAAGGATTGGCAGTATGTCAAATGGGCGATTATAGATTCCCAACACTTATATACCGATGTCGATAAGGTATTGGAATATCATATGGAGAATAGACCAACACTTGGTCCTAACGATATAATGAGCTTCGGGAAATATAAAGGAAAGTCCATTGAGGAGGTTTGCAAAACAGACCGACAATACCTTATCTGGCTTTCACAAAACAACGATTCTTTCAATCTTGATTGGGAAAAATTCAAGTAATCAAATTATAATGTAGATATGAAGAGATTTATGTTAATATTTTGCTCCCTGCTTATAACATTAGGAGCGACTGCACAAAGTAAGTTAGGTTCGCAAACTACTAAGATTGCGAAAGATTCGACATTGATAAAGATACATGACCTATTGGAAGACGTGGATTTCCGCATACACGGTCTTGACAGATACAAACTCTATCCAACAGAGAACATCTACAACTTTCTGCAATTAGACACAAGTACGGGGAAAATAGATGTTGTGCAATGGTCGTTAGATGATGGCAAAGAAGGCTCTGTTACCCTTAACGATGAAGATTTGTCTCTTGACACAGGGTGTGGAACATTTGAATTGTATCCAACAAAGAATATGTATCAATTTATCCTTTTAGACAAGGTTACAGGTAGAAAATGGCATGTCCAATGGGGATTTGAAGCAAGCAAAAGATGGATTAAACGAATATATTAGCTTTGGCAGAATATGGCAATAATTTGTTTGATAGTATTCTTTGCATTGGCTATCTTCATTAAATTGAAGATGCCAATGTGGAAAGGTAAATATTCCGAGAAGTTGGTGCATAAGAAAATGTTACAGCTACCAGATGAGTACACAATTTTCAATGATTTTTTGTTTGAGAGTAATGGGCACTCAACTCAAATTGACCATATCGTCGTGTCACCTTATGGGGTATTCGTTATAGAGACAAAGGGTTATAAAGGCTGGATATTAGGTGGCGAGAATTCTGAATATTGGACGCAGGTCATCTACAAAAGTAAACACCAATTTTACAATCCTATAAAGCAGAATGAGGGACATGTAAGATTTCTTCGCCATTTGCTTAAATGTTCTGTTGACATTCCGTTAATTCCGATTGTTGTTTTCAATAATTCAGCAGAGTTGAAAGTTCATGTCAGTAACCATATAGTTGTAAACAGATGTAATTTAAATTGGGCAATATCTCAATATCATGACATTATTCTAAATGCTACACAAGTAGATTGGATTGTCAATACTATTCAACGATATTACACAATAGCTGACAAGGAAGAAATAAGACAGCACAAGCATAATGTTCACGACAGGCAATATAGAGCAAAGAGTTTAATAAGGCAAGGCGTTTGCCCACAATGTGGTGGTCAGTTAGTTTTACGCAAAGGAAGATATGGCTCTTTTTATGGGTGTTCAAACTATCCTAAATGCAAGTTTACACTAAATAAATGAGAGGGGAATGTATTAAGTTTATTTCCCTCTCATTTAGTATAGTTAGTTTCCAGAAACTTTATTTTGAGCTTTTGATAGCCCGTTTTATGCGATGTGATTCTTGCAAAAGCTTATTGGCTATACTATCTTTATAAGCAGCCATTTCAACCATTTCATGATGATGGCGAATAGAATCCTCGTAGGCGGCAACACGATTTCTTACATCATCTATAACTTTCTCATCTCGGCAAACAGAAAAATGCTTTTCGATGTAGTGAATATTCGGGTCGTCAGATGGAAGAACCATCTTCAAAGCACGATATTTCAAGTCTGCCTCCTCCCAGTCTTGGTGTTCTCGCCATAGGGTTAGATTGCCCCAAATGGATATGACAAGAGATAGAGCCAAGCCACCAATGAAAAGAAGAACATACTTTGAAGTTGGCTCGAAGCGATGGGTTACGACTTTCTTTTGAGGTGTGTTGTCCATTGCGTTAAGTTTGTCCTGTACAAATTTTGATGTGACATTCTGCTCTTGTTTCACCTGATTAATGGTATCAAACAAGAGTTTGCTTCGCTGTTCATCTTTGCTTGCTTCTTTCTTGGTAAGGTCAACAAAGACACATATCGCCTCTCTTAATTTTGCCAATTTTCCAATAGTTTCCTCTTCTTTTGCAGATACAGAAAGGATGGCTTTTTCAAGCTTGCTTGTATCAATACTTGCAGAGCTGAGAACTGTTTCCGCTCCTGCGTTCTTTGGTGAAGCAGAAAGTTCATCGACTTTCTGCTCCAATCTCTCAACTGTGCCGTAGATGGCTTCTAACATTTCTTCTTTCATCTTTCTTATGTTGTTTGAATGGTTTGTAACTTGCATCAAAGGCTAAAGCCTCTTCTGCGTTTCTTCTTTTTCTTCTTGGATGATTCATCCTCTGGGAATTGCTCAAAGGTCTGTGCATTGGCAGAAGCAAAAAGTCCTATGGAAGAAATACCATTCCATGGGTTCTGGCTGCTCTCCGACATGAATGGCAACAGCTCGTCCTTGAAACTACCTTGCTCATATTGTTGAGTAGAAATGGCTCTTGCTGATAAATGGTTCTCCATTACCTTAAATCTCGGATTCAGTTTGCCAAAGCTATAGTCTCGGCTAATCTGTGTACCCTTGAAGCTATATCCATCCTTGCAGAAACGGATGCCTTGAACCTTGGTTTGCTCCTTGTCCTTATAGACAAGTTCCAAGCGAACACCTCGCTTTGCAAGTTCATTCTTGAACTTTTGCCAATTATCAGCGACTTTCAAGGCATCCTTGACAGCATTGTGAATCTCATATTTGGCTCGCTCGGCATTGCGCAATTTGCGAGTATTAGTATTGCTCTTGTCCGTTCCGTAAGTAAGTCCATATTTGGATTTAAGAGCCTTGGTCACTTGCTCATTACGCCTGTAATCGTGGGCGTCTGATATGAGTTTGCCCTCATTGTTGATGCGGTTATACACGACATGACAATGTGGATTGTCCGTGTTGTGATGCCTTACAATTATAAATTGGGTATCGGTGATGCCCATCATCTGCATGTATTCAAGGGCAATTTTAGCCATAAACTCATCCGTCAAACGTGGCTTCTCCTCGGGTTTGAAACTTAGTGCAATGTGTCCCACAGGCTTCTTAATCCTTGGATTTAGCTGTCTTTGCAGCTCAAAACTTTGTACTATCTCGGCATTCGTGCCGAGTAACACACCATCGGATGCAAGGATTTTCGCCTCGTCCTTGCCTGTCACATAGCGGATACAGCCACCAAAGGATGCGCCTTTCTTTAGCTTGCCTATCATGGTGTATCCTCCCTTCTGTTCATTCCGCTTGGATTAGGTTTGGAATTTCCTTGCCGATACTCGACAAGGACGGTTTTCAATCTTCTCAACAAGTCCACCACATATACATGAGTTTCATGGAAACCTCTCTGATGCGACAGCTTGGTAAGTTGGTTGAGGTTGTTCGCCATACCGATGAGGTTCTTGGCAATGGCAACCGTCTCTGTGTTGTGTCCACTGACCACCTCGCCGTTCAAGGCGGACTCACGGATGTACTCCGCCAACTTGCGGTTGGCTTTTCTCGCCCTCAGTCTCAATGCCTCGTAGCTTGGCTTTGAGAACTTCACCGTGACAGACTTCGACAGCTTGCGAACCCTGCCTGTGGGCGGTCTTCCGCCCTTTTTCTTGTCCTGTTCATGTATGCTTGTCATTCGATATACTGTTTACAGTTGGTACACTTACTTTCTGCGACCGCCGGGAGCAAAATTCCTCCGCCCTCATGGTGGAGCGAGGCGTTTTGGGGTTCCCAAAACATAACCTCGCTCCCTCTCAGAACACGTTAGTTGGAACTACAGCCTTTCAGCTATCCACGTCCAAGGTCGCAGACCTTAATTCTCACAATTTGCGCCAAGCCTCGAAGTCCTCTTCATAAAGGCTTAGGTGGTGGCGCACGATGTTCTCGATGATGCCCGATACGCTCATGCGTCTCCCTCCGAGGATGCGGACGACACGATCAAGACGGTCTCGTACATCGGAACTGACGAAGACTGGCTTGCGGTCGTCAATCCTTGGAACTTGGAGGAAGGTCTGCTGATACTCCTCTAATGTCGCCTTGCGCTGCTTGCCACTGATGCGCTTCTGCGGATTCGGTGGCGATTGAACCTCGTTCGTCAGCTCGTCCTCCATGTTGGAGATTGTTGCAGCCACATTCTCTGTCACAACTTCTAAATCGGAGTTCTCCACCTCTTCAAAGAAAGAGCTATGTTTTTGGGCATAGTCTTTACCATAAGTGGATGGTTGAAGCGAAGCCATCACCTCCTGTGTCATTTTCTCCTGCTGTTCAGGAAACATTTTCGTTTCTTTTGTTCTTGCCATAGCTTAACTTGTTTAAATTGTTGGTATAGTGGTCACGGTATGCACCATTGACCGATTGTCGGCTGCAAAGTAAGTATACTGAGTGCTGCCATGCAACTGATTGGGTGTAACGTGGCAATTTAGTTGTGGCTTGCTTATTTGCATACCGAGATAGTTGTGAGAACTTCAACGTATTTCTCAACTCATCATTGTTCATGTATTCGTTGCAGTCGTGCAAGTTTTTCTTGTTGTTTTTGGCGTTGAAGTCGGCAAACCCCGGCAACATACTGCCACAGAAATTGAAAACGCTTGTTTTTAGATTGCCGTGCCTTATCTTTGCACTCACAAACATGGAGCACAGCATATGCGTGGAGCTTTGCGACATATAACATAGTATTAACTTAGAAAAAAGAAAAGTATGGGATTCATCGTATTCGAGGAAGAGGCATTCAACTATCTTGATGCCCAGTTGGAGAACTTCGTGAAGCGCATGGACAGAATCCGTGAGCGCAGTGAGGACAAGACCATGAACAAGTGGCTCGACACGCAGGACGTGTGTCAGACGCTCAACATCTGCCCACGGACAGTGCAGACGCTTCGGGACAACGGAACTTTGGCTTATACGCAAATCAGCCACAAGACTTACTATAAGCCGGAGGACGTGATGGCTATCGTAGCAGTAGTGGAGGACAAGAAAAAGGACATGCGCTTTCGCAAGCGCACAGGTTAGGCTGTCAATATACAACAGCCACTTTATCCTATGCAGCAAGTAAACCGAGTAACGTAAGTATCAACAATAAAACGAGACAACTATGAGCAATGAAGTAATGACAAGAAACAGCGAGTGGATGAACCACATCGTGAACCACCTCAACCGAATGGTTGACAACTTTGAACGTGCCGTGAAGAACTACCGCCCCATGCTTGGCGGTGAGCGGTTCATGACGGACAAGGAGCTTTGTGCTAGGCTGCAACTGAGCCGAAGAACCCTGCAGGACTACCGAAACAACGGTGTCATTCCGTATATCCAGCTTGGCGGAAAGATACTCTACCGCGAGTCCGACATTCAGAAGATTCTGATGGCTAACTATCGTGAGGCGTACAGAATGAAAGGTGTGTAGGAGAATGTCCTTGATGAGTGGGGTGAAATGAACAAGGCGACAACGTATAACTTACCGAGCGTGGTTGTTATAGGTTGTCGCCTCATTTTATTGGCTATACCGAGTTGGTCGTGTTTGCCGGGTGTTCTCCGTATGGTCTGTATAAAATCTAATACCATAAAACACTGCGGTGGTTCGCCCAAGTGGCTGGAGGCGCAAAGCCTCCAAGGAACGTTGCTTTATGGCAGGTCTATGCCATTGCATTCTCTGTAAAGATACAGACCAGTTTAGTGCGGCTTGTCTGTCTGCCGATGACGGACTGCATGATGAACTCCCGAAAGGCTCTGCTCTCAATGCTGTCAATACGGAAAGCTACCGCAATGACGAGTTCAAGACTATACACATCATAGCTGATGCGGTCGTTCTTCCTGACATGACGGCGTACACCCTGCTCTTTCAGAATGCCATCCTTGAATATAGCCTTGACAGCCTTGCGCACATAGCAGCCGAATACATTATACATGTCGGCAATCTCCTGCATGGTCATCCATACAGTATCGGTCGGCATGGATACCGTTCCGCTCTCGCTGATAGTTATTATCCCTCTGTTCATTTCCCGTCCTCCTTATTTTTATTCTGGTCAGTTTCTTTTGTTTCTCTGCGCTGCATCAGCTTGTCCATGTCCTTGGATATCTTGTCATCGGTGATGACGGCATAGACCTGGGTGCTTCGCAGGTTGGAATGCCCCATCATCTTGGCGATGCTTTCCATTGATATGCCCGAAGTAACCATGTTTACTCCGAATGTATGTCTTGCAACGTGTGCGGTAAGGTTCTCGTTGATACCCAAAGCCACACCGAGTGAATGAAATTCAAACCACATGGAATCACGTGAAGAAAGAGGAAAAACAGGTTTGCTATCATCCGCTGTATTGTATAGCGACATTATTTGTTCAGCTATCGGATGCAAGGGAATGAACGCTTCGTTGTTGGTCTTTGCTCTTTTCTCACGGATGTATTTTCTACCGTCTGCCGTCATCCCGATATGGTGTGGATACAGGTTACGTAAATCGACATAAGCCAAACCTGTAAGGCTGGAGAAAACAAACATTCTTCGTGCCAACTCCAATGCCTTATCCTCCATAGGAGTCTCCATAATGAGCAGCAAGTCATTTCTGGATATATGTCTACGCTTTGGTGAGCCTTTCTTTTCATATCCGACATCTTCCAGTGGATTGAATTTCAGCAGACCTCTGTCAACAGCGATATAAACCAAGCGTTGCAACCAACAAAGATTATGGTTCGTATTGGATGCACTATACCCTTTGCCAATCAAGAACAACTTATAAGATTTGCCAAATTCCTCAGTCAAATCTTCAAATGCAATGTCATTCATTCCTCGTAACCCGATGAACTCTCGCAAGTTTAGCTGCGATGTCTTAGATTGGCGATAAGAAGATGTTGAGTTAATACGGATAGAGCGCAGCCTAAGGCGTTCACGCTCCTCCTCGCCAGTGGCAAGCAATGTCATCGGGATAGTATTTGCATCAACAATAACATTCTTCAGAATCTCGGCGGTAACGATGCCCTTTTCCTTTGTTGCCTGCTCGTAGGCTTCGTCAATTCTTTGTCTGAACGCTTGCAGTAGTCCGTTCACTCTTGCATTCTTGGCTTCACCTTTTTTCGTGTCCCATTCTTCGGGAGCACAGTAAAGACCTGTTGCTATGGCTGACACTTTGCCGTCAATCGTGATACGGCAAAATATAGATGTGGTTCCGTCTGCCTTTACTCTGCCACGGTTGATATAATAAAACTGCTTGTATGTACTTCTCATTGTTATGTTCCTTTCTTATTTTGTGATAATATTACAGGACAAACTTGAAGTCCTTGTTGGCTTCGATGAACTTGTCCATATCCTCAAATAGCTTTTTCGGGGTGACACGTGCATAGATTTGCGTGGTCTGAATGTTGTTGTGACCAAGCATTTTGCTGATAGTCTCTATTGGAACACCTTCTTCGAGCGTAACGAGCGATGCGAAACTGTGCCGTCCAACATGATAGACCAAATCCATACTTATGCCAGATAGTACTCGGAGACTTTTCATGTTACCTCTCAACACTCGAAATTCCTGTGGCGGTAAAAGAGTAGGTCTTGTCGGGTCTTTGTATTTCTCCAACATGGCAAGCGCCTCTGGCAGTAACTTCACACGTGCAAGCATCTTGTTCTTCTTTCTATGGTATTTCAGCCAAAGGCTGCCCTCCTCATCACGAAAGAGGTTTTCTTCCGTGATAGAAACAGTATCGGCATAAGCCGTGCCTGTATAGCAAGCGAAAAGAAAAAGGTCACGGGTCAAAGCCAACGATTTTCTTCGCTCTGGTATTTCGAGGTCACGAATTTTCAGGAAGTCCTCATGTGTCAATGCCTTTGGTGGATTCTCTTTCTTTTGAGGTAGCTTGAAGTGCATGAAATGATAACGTTCGGAGTGTCCTGCCTTGAAAGCTATTCGGCAAGTCTTCTTCAAGATGGCGAGATAGTGGCGGACTGTATCAAGTGCAAGACCTCTCTCATCTAAGCAAAAGTCCATGTACTCACGGATAAACTGCTCGTAAAGCTCACCGAATGCCACATCGTCAGTTCCATAACGCTTCTTGACGAACAATCCCAATGTCAGGCGAGTGTACTGGTAGTTTGGGAGCGTGCCTTTCTTGTAGTCGATGCCGATTCTTGACTCAATGTCCGCAATGATGGCGTCAAGCTGCTTCAACAAGGTCATCTGAGTGTCTGCACTGCATTGAAATAGGTCCTTTATCGCCTTTGCGTCAAAATCCGTCTTGCGCTCCACAAGTGACTCGTAGGCTGAGTTTATTGCCAGCAACAGCTTGTCAATCTTGGCGTTCACTTCCACAGCCTCCTTGCTCTTGCCGTCAAGTCTGCTCTCACGTGGATTCCATAACTTTGGCGTACATGACAACTTGCAACCGAACTGCGCCATTGTTCGGTTGAGGGTGATGCGTCCCATGATGGGAGCCTTACCGTTCTTGTCCAATCCGCTCTTTTTAAGGTAGAGCAGCACCTTGAATTTTTCAACTTTCATCTGCTTACTTTTTTAGTTTGCAAAAATAATCAATCAGTAAGCATTCTCCGTCATTGAAAGTTGTGCAGAACTGTGCAACAAACACTGGTGACAAACTATTTGTTTTTCACCTCGTTAGCAGTGTTGGTTTCGGTAACTGACCGCTAACGGTTTGGTAACTGAAATAACTCAATATCCTGCTCGGCTTTGCTTTGCAGCCAATTGGCAGAATTATGAAATATTGCTCATTCTCAACCACTTGCAGTTCATTTCTCTCATCTTCACTTTCCGTTGCTTTTGCTTAAATTGTGCATGTCTCCCGTCACTCCTGGGCTACCATCGCCAAGGAGAAGAACATCCCCATCAGCGTGATAAGTGACAGCATGGGGCACAACTCAGAGAAAATCACACGCATCTATCTGAAAAGTATCAATGACGATGTGATAGACAGATACAACGATATGCTTATCGAAGCTATCAGTATATGAGTGGGACGAAGAGTTATTCCGCCAACGATGCAGGAGAAATTACGTCACGACGTAGCAGTAGCTACGTCACGACGTAACAACAACTACGTCCCGACGCAGTGACAGCTACGTCGCGACGCAGTTTCAGGAGCATCCTACCCATTATCAAGTAAGGCTCTTTTGAAGTTAGAAATAGCCTTTTTTTGAAGTTCGAAATAGCCTTTTTTGAATCTAAAGTAAGCCTCACTTCCATTTTTGGTGATAAAAAGACGAAAAAAGGGGCTATATTGAACGCAAAAACCCTTGTTTGTTCAGTCGATGCACCAAGCGTTCCAATGAATAGAAAAAGCAAAGAGAAAACATGAAACACCTGAATATCAGTTAATTATGCCGGTTTTAGCATACCTAGGGTGTGGCAATAGGTGACAATAAGGTGATAATAGAAATAGGGTCTGTTGCCACCATTAAACCATTGTATACCAGTAAGTTAATATGCGTGTGGCAAATGTGGCAATAAAATTGAGAAAAACTTTTTCTCATGCAGATATTTAGGGTTACCTTTCCATTCCATAGCATATCTCCTGGCTGGAGATATGATAAAAACAAAAAGAACTGAGTGGTTATAAAAAACCCACGATATATAAGAACAATAAAATAACTGTTCTAAGAGAACCTTTGAAAGAGAACGAAGAACTTTTCTAAAAGTGCAGACTCTTTTCATCAAACGGGACTCTTGATTCGATATAGAGAATTAATTAATAACTTCCTGCCGAAAGGCTGGGGAAATAGTATAACTTTATAAATATTTATCGATGAAAAGAAAGTATTTTAGCGCGCTGCTTATGGGTGCATTGACAATTGCTTCTGTAAGCACATTTACTTCTTGTAAAGATTACGATGATGACATCAACAATCTGCAAAGTCAGATTGACGCTTTGTCAAAGACTCTCAGCGAGTTGCAGACAAAGATTAATGATGGTAGCATTTTGAAAAGCGTAGAGTCCGACGGTAATGGTGGTATCATTGTCACTGTTACAAAGAACGGCACGGACACTCCTTACAACATCAAACAGGGCGTGCAAGGCGCTGCTGGCAAGGACGGTGACGTTTGGAAGATTGGTGAAGATGGTTATTGGTACAAGAACGACACCAAGACTGAGTACTATGCACTTGGAACCAAGGGTGACAAGGGCGAGGATGGCAAGTACTACGTTCCTAATCCAAACACTGGCACATTCTGGGTATATGGTGACGGTGACAAGGATGCTTACGACTCTAAGATTGTCTATACAGCAACTAACGCGGATGTCATCACTGCAGTTTGGGACAACGATAACTTGACTTTGACAAACGTAGCAGGTGCTCCGGGCAAGAAGGTCGTTGTTAGTCTCTCAAGCGCATTGAAGAGTCTCGTATTCGATCCTGACTTCTATTATGCAGGTATCGAAGCATTCGACTTCGCTACTTACAAGTACAACCCTGCAACAGTCAAGGTTGTTGACGCTGATGGCGACTACTCTCAGGATGCTCCTACAGTAGCTGACGATGCGTTCACATACGCTCCTGACTTGGCTGCTACCTATTTCTTGAACCCATCAAATGCCAAGATGTCTAACGATGCTGCTAAGTATAGCTTCATCGCATATAACAAGGATTATGTGTCAAGGGCTGCCGCTGATTACGGTTCTACTTTCAGGGTGGAGAGCGCAGACTTGACAACAAAGGGTAAGGTTACTGTACACGCTAAGTATAATGGTAATGCCATCAAGGATCTTGCAAATAGTGAAAAGGTTACTGTTCTTGCATTGCAATATACTTCTGGCGACTCAGTTGTTACTTCTGACTTCGCAGCTATCAAGGCTAGCACTTACAGCAAGTTGGTTTTGAATAATCCAACATTGCAGCATGTTGATGCTATTCCTTCACACCTCTATCAGACAGCACAGGATGCTATCCATAATGAGGCACAGATCCATGTAGCTTGGAATAGCAAGGGTATCGACCTCCGTGAGTATGTCAACACTGACCGCACATACGACAAGGACGAGAATCCTACTTGTAAGGGTTGGGATAAGAATGCAGCCGAAGGCCTCGTAGAGAAGTCTGGTTTCAAGTACTCTTTCGAGTTGGTTGGTTACAAGTCTGGTGCTAACGAGACATCACAGAGTGCTCACGCTGCAATCGCATCTGATGGTTATACACTCCGCCCACAGATGACAGCTGGTGGTAAGCAGCAGGCTTACGGTGCAGCTCAGAATGAGGCTACTATCGGTCGTGAGCCATTGGTACGTGTTATCTTGAAGGATACTGTCAACAACAAGATTGCTGCTGTTGGTTACATCAAGGTTGTCATCGACAAGACTGTAGCTGAGAATAAGGCTGAGGAAGTTGACTTGGTAACAGTTAACAAGCCATACACAATCGCTTGTGGTGACAATAACATCGATCTCCAGAAGGTAACATGGGCACAGGTTGAGGAGCAGCTCTATGCTAAGCTCAACATGTCTAAGGAAGCTTTCGAGGATGCTTACGCGCTTGACGGTGGTACTGCAGATGCTAAACAGTTCGAGAAGGCTACAACCGATGCTGAGGCATTGGCAGCAGACAAGAAGATTGGTACTGTATCTCAGACAACAGCTGACGTAGAGGGTAAGCAGACTGAGGTTATCGCTTGGTCTATCAAGAACCAGGCTGCTTACGCTGCATTCAAGGCTGGTAAGACAACTTTGTCAACATACGTTCGTTATGCTTTGAAGGATGGCAAGACTGCTGCCAACAAGTACGTTTACGTGAAGTTGACTTGGACTCCATCTGCTATCAACTTGAAGCCATCTACAACATTCGGCAACGAGAACAAGATTAAGAGCTACTGGTATGCAGCAAATAGCGCTGTAGCTGGTACAGGTTATGACGATGTTCACGGTAACGTTGAGGTTGTAGGTACAGTAGGTGCAAACGACGAGTACGTATTCGATTTGAAGAATGCTCTCGTAGGTAACAAGCTTTCAGTTAATCCTCTTACTGCTCCATACGCTGACTTGAACCAGGAGTTGAAGTTGACATTCGGCTTCGTAACAGGTAAGGGTCTCTTCGCTAGCGAAGATGGCACGAAGGTTTACGCCGAGAAGGAGTTGACTAATGTAGTTGCAAGCTTGGATCCTGTTTCTGGCAAGGTAACATACGCAGACAACGAGACAGCAAAGAAGTTGTTGAACGCTTACGGTCACAAGGATTTGAAGAATACCGTTACAGCTATCGTTGCAGTGAAGGCTACTATCTGTGGTAACATTGATGTTCCTGTTGCTTCTAATGAGTTTAATGTTAAGTTCCTCCGTCCTATCAACGTAGAGGAGGCTACAGCTAGCTTCGAGGATGCAGAAACTGCAGGTTCTACAGCTAAGATCAACTTGACATTCACGGACTGGCGTGATCACAACTTCACTGATACTAAGGTTACTAAGGGTCAGGATTACTTCAAGTACTATGGCGTAAAGGAAATCGCTGTTGACATTGAAAATGCAACAACAGACCTTAACGGTAACAGTAGCCAGAAGTTGAATGATCTTACAAACAAGGTTAAGTTCACATTCGTTCCTACTGCTATCTCTGCAGGCAACTATGGTGAATTGAAGTACGAGAACAATGGTTTGACAGTTGGTCAGTTCCACGTTTACTTCCCAGCTACGATCACTTACGATTGGGGTACAATCAAGACAACTATCACTGCTACTGTAGGTAAGACACAGAGCAATGCTAAGCGTCACTAATTCGCAAAGCTTAAGGCTATAACATAATTATAGGCAGGCATGATTAGCATGCCTGCCTATTTTCATTATCACTATGATGAAGAAAGTTAATATTATATTAGGTATCTTATTCTTGGCTATCGCCTCAGTGACACTCAGTGGCTGTGGTGAGAAGAAAAAGAACAGCCCCTTGACAGGTTTTGAGCAGGCTATCACCAACGCTGATTCCTTAGAAGTAACCCACTTGGTCAACCAGTTCTTTGAATACGCCGAGAATGGCAACTATGATGCAGCCGCTGGTATGCTGTTCAAGGACAATGTGGACTCCGTATACAACGAGCCGCAGCCCCTTGACAACAAGGCTATGACAGATTTGAAGAACATGCTTTCTTCCCTGCCCATCCAAAGCCACAAGATAGATTACATCAAGTTCAAGGAAGCATACGCCAACGAGGTAAAGTGTACAGCCATCATCATGCCGGCACACGACAATGTGCCAGAGATCAAGACCGTCTTTTACTTCAAGCCTATTGACTATCTTGGCAAGTGGAAACTTTGTATGATTGATTCTCATAACGGCGACCGACCTGTTGTCGATCATGCCAAGAAAGACTCAATGCAGAGGGAATATGAGACAGAGATGAGGGAGAAGAACCTCGAGAAGCTCAAGAAGTAAATGAAAAAGCTTTTCTTTCTCTTATGGATGACTGGAATTGGCTGTCTGACGATGGCAAAGAATCCTGTGGGCAAGATTGAGTTCGAGAAGACTTCCTTTCATTTCGGAACCTTCGAGAAGCGTATCGTCAGAACTTGTGTCTTTGTCTTCAAAAACACGGGAAGCGCTCCTGTCGTCATCAATCAGGTCAATACCACTTGCAACTGTACTTCCGTCCGCTTTGCCCAAACCCCCATATTGCCTAATAAAAAAGGTTATATCACCGTCATATACGATGGCAAGTATTACAACAAGGGGCATTTTAGAAAAAGCATCGACGTTTGGTCGAATGCAGAGAATGGTATGGTGCGATTGTTTATCTCTGGTACAACAAAGTAAGCGTTATTATTGAATCATTTTTTTCAAAAAACATTTAAAAATGATGATAGCAAAAATTAAGTATGTCTTGTTTGCTTCAGCCTTGATGGCTGGCACAGCAACAAGTATGGCTCAAGCCACCTATACAGACAAAGATGGCAATGAGTATCAATTCAAGAAGCACTTCTACCTCGATATTCAGGGTGGTGGACAGTATACACTGGGCGAGGCAAAGTTCAAGGACTTACTCTCTCCTAATATTCAGGGAGCTATTGGCTATCAATTCTCTCCAGTTTTCGGACTCCGTGCTCAGATGAACGGACTCTGGAGCAAGGGCGGCTGGGCTGGTTTCCGCTCCAAAGTGGGAGAAAAGCCTTACAACGCCAAATATAAGTTTAAATATCTAGCTCCGGGTGTGGACTTCATGTTCAACCTCTCTAACCTCTTCTGTGGTTGGAACCCGAATCGCATGTTCAATATAAGTGCTTTCGCTGGCGGTGGTATCAACTGGGCAGGAGCTAACCAGGAAGTAAACGACATCGCTGCCACGCTTGAGAACCTCAACGACTACAACCTGGAGTATCTCTGGCAGGGAAAGAAGGTTCGCCCTTACGGCAGAGCAGGTATCGACCTGGAATTCAAGGTAAGCAAGGCTGTGAGCATCATGCTCGAAGGCAATGCCAACATGATTTCAGACAAGTACAACTCTAAGAAGGCAGATAATCCTGACTGGTACTTCAATGCACTGGCAGGTGTACGCATCAACCTGGGCAAGAGCTATACCAAGAAGGCTAAGCCGGTAGAGGAACCTGCTCCGGCACCAGCTCCTGAGCAGGAATATGTAGCTCCTAAGCCAGAGCCTATGCCAGCTCCTGTAGAGAAGAAGGTAGAGGAGATTCGCCGTGACATCTTCTTCACCATCAACTCTTACAAGATTGCTCCTGCTGAGGATGCCAAGATCCGTGAGGTGGTTGACTACCTTGGAAAGAACCCAGAGGCAAAGGTTGTAGTAACCGGCTATGCTGACAAGGGTACTGGTAACGAGCGCATCAACGACCGCATCGCTGCTAAGCGTGCTGCTGCCGTTGTCTGGATGTTGGAGAAGCGCTATGGCATTTCTGCTGAGCGCATCACAGAGGAATCAAAGGGTGCACGTGTTCAGCCATTTGCTGAGAATAACATGAACCGTGTTTCTATCATGATTGCTAAATAAAGTATGAACAAGCCTATGTATATGAAAATGTTTGGTAAATATATTTCTGCCATTCTCTTGCTAGCTATCCTTGCGCTTGCCACATGTTGCAGTCAACCTTCCAAACAAGGGGCTGCCAATGATGCAACAAGTGCTAAAAATTCAATAGCCTTTCTTGAGAAAGAACATGATTTTGGAGAATATCGAGAAAAGGAAACGAAAAGATACGCTTTCAAGTACAAGAATGCAGGCAAGTCTCCACTTGTCATATACAAGGCTGAGAGCGATTGTGGTTGCACACAAGTCAAATTCAATCCACAGCCTTTGATGCCAGGCGAGTATGATTCTATCATTGTAGTATATGATGGAAATGGCTTTTTGAATGGTTCTTTTAGAAAGTTCATCAACATATACTCAAATGCTTCAGAAAAGCCAATGGAGTTGAGCATCAAGGGCTGTTATTTTGATAAGAGTGAAGAATGATTCTTCGCATGATGTTTGATTATGTAATAACAATCAAATTATAAACTTTTATAATAACTCTCTAATAAATTATGCGAAAAAAGCGAGGTTTCATAGATATCCAAAACATGAAACCTCGCTTTACTTTTATTTTTCCCTGCCCACGGAAAAATTCATGTGTGGGCAGGGAGAAAAAAATACCCCGGCAGAGAAGGGAAATTACAAGAGTATTTTGGGGGAAATGGGAGTGTCATAGAAAAAGGGTGCGTCATGTAGTATGACACACCCTCTACTCTATCTTTTTATCGTATTCTATTTAGAACTCTGCGTTCTTTGGTGTACGTGGGAATGGAATCACATCACGGATGTTCTGCATACCGGTTACGAAGAGGATCAAACGCTCGAAACCGAGACCGAAACCTGCATGTGGACATGAACCGTACTTACGGGTATCAAGATACCAACTCATATCCTTCATAGGAATGTTGCGAGCCTCTATCTCACCCATCAGCTTGTCATAGCTCTCTTCGCGAACAGAACCGCCGATAATCTCACCAATCTGTGGGAACAGTACATCGGTGCCCTGAACGGTCTGACCGCTCTTGCCTCCGAAACCGCTCTCCTCCTCGTCTATCTTCATATAGAATGCCTTGATAGCCTTTGGATAGTTGGTCATGATTACTGGACGCTTGAAGTGCTCCTCTACCAGGAAGCGCTCGTGCTCGGATGCCAAGTCATCACCCCACTCGCATGGGAACTCAAACTTCTTGCCATTGGCGATTGCCTCCTGCAGGATGCGGATTCCCTCGGTATATGGAAGATGTACGAAGTCGGAATTCAAGATGCCTTCCAGACGGGCTATCAGACCCTTGTCGATCATCTTGTTCAGGAACGCCAAATCGTCCTTGCAATGATCCAACGCCCAACGGATACAATACTTGATGAAATCTTCCTCCAACTCCATCAAACCGTCCATATCCAGGAAAGCTACCTCTGGCTCTACCATCCAGAACTCTGCCAGGTGGCGAGGGGTGTTACTGTTCTCTGCACGGAAGGTTGGACCGAATGTGTAGATAGCGCCCAAGGCTGTAGCTCCCAACTCACCTTCCAACTGACCTGATACGGTGAGGGAAGTCTGCTTGCCGAAGAAATCATCAGAATAGTCTATCTTGCCATCCTCTGTCTTCTTCAAGTTGTAGAGGTTCTTGGTGGTTACCTGGAACATCTGTCCAGCACCTTCGCAATCGCTCGCTGTGATGAGCGGAGTGTTGAAATAGAAGTATCCATGCTCATGGAAGTAAGTGTGGATGGCCATCGCCATGTTATGACGGATGCGCATCACGGCACCGAAGGTATTGGTACGGAGACGGAGATGAGCATACTGACGCATATACTCGAAACTCTGACCCTTCTTCTGCATTGGATAATCACCGCCGCAGAGTCCGTAAATCTCAATGCTTTCGCACTGAATCTCTACGCTCTGACCGGCACCCTGGCTCTCTACCAAAGTACCTACTACGCTGATGCAAGCACCTGTAGTGATCTGACGGAGCTGATTCTCATCGACCTTGGATGGGTCGACTACTATCTGAATATTATTAATAGTAGAACCATCGTTAAGAGCGATAAAATCGACTGCTTTGCTACTACGATGGGTACGCACCCATCCCTTTACATTCACGATTGAATCGTAGGCTGTGCTCTTGAGCAAATCTACGACTTTAGTTCTTTTTACTTTTTCCATTGTTTTTATTGTTTCTTATTCAAAAGCACCCATGCGGAGCATATCAACCTCTTTCTCTGTGAGGAAACGCCAGTCACCGCGACGAAGGTTCTTCTTGGTCAAACCTGCAAACTGCACACGGTCGAGCTTGGTGACACGATAACCGAGGCTCTCGAAGATACGGCGAACGATACGGTTCTTGCCACTGTGGATTTCGATGCCCACCTGTGACTTGTCACGCTCGTCTGCATAATCTACTGCATCTGCCTTGATCTCGCCATCATCCAAAGTGATACCATCACGAATCTGCTGCAAATCATGAGCAGTGATGTTCTTGTCGAGATGTACGTGATATACTTTCTTCTTCAGGAACTTAGGATGAGTCAACTTACTTGCCAAATCACCATCGTTAGTAAGAAGGAGGACACCTGTGGTGTTGCGGTCGAGACGACCTACTGGATAAATACGCTCTGGGCATACGTCCTTGACAAGATCCATCACGGTCTTGCGCTGCTGAGGATCATCGCTGGTTGTCACGTAATCCTTTGGCTTGTTGAGCAATACATATACCTTCTTCTCCAATGATACTGGTGCGTCGTGGAACTTCACCTCATCGGTGCGAAGAATCTTGGTACCCAACTCTGTTACAACCTCACCATTGACTGTAACAACTCCTGCCTGGATGAACTCATCTGCCTCACGGCGAGAGCATACACCTGCATTGGCAAGGAACTTGTTCAAACGCAATGGCTCTGTTGGATCGAAGTTCTCCTCCTTGTACTCAATACGCTTCTTCAAGCTATACTTTGCATTTGGGTCATAGCCAGGAGTGTGCTGACGATAGCCGCCGCCACGATTGTTGTTGTAGCCACCACGGTTGTTGTTGTAGCCGCCCCCA
>ENA-OOQP01000323-OOQP01000323.1-human-gut-metagenome-genome-assembly--contig:-NODE-323-length-23969-cov-17.753115_pt1 | contig 23969 bp, 16 predicted proteins | sample MGYA00241266_ERZ501171 | MGnify/ENA primary metagenome ERZ501171 (study PRJEB25962, sample SAMEA2042501) | human gut metagenome | biome: human gut; feature: human-associated habitat; material: faeces...
AAGAACTATTTCGTTACATGAAACGTTAAATATCAGAGCGTAATATTAACAATTAGCAGGGATGTTTCCAGCTTGTTTTTAAGAACAGAGAACTGGACACCCTAATTAATAAAATAAAAACATATAATTATGATAGACGTTAAAGAAACTTTGAATTCTGCAGCAGAGCGTATGGAGATGGCAGCAATGTATCTCGCAGAGGAACTCTCTCATGTTCGTGCTGGTCGTGCTAATGTAGCCATCCTCGATGGTGTGCGTGTAAATAGTTATGGCAGTATGGTTCCTCTGAACCAGGTAGCTACAGTTACAACCCCTGATGCCCGTACTATCGCTATCCGCCCTTGGGACAAAAAGGCTATCAAGGATATCGAAAAGGCTATTATGGATAGTGGTGTAGGTATCACTCCTGAGAACAATGGCGAAATCGTACGTCTGGGTATTCCTCAGCCAACAGGTGAGCGCCGTAAGGAACTCGTAAAGCAGTGTAATAAGATTGCTGAGCGTGCTAAGATTGAGGTGCGCAACGTGCGCCAGGAAATCAAGGAGAAGTTGAAGAAAGCTATCAAGGATGGACTTTCTGAAGACTTGGAGAAGGATGCTGAGAACGATTTGCAGAAACTCCACGACAAGTACATCAAGCAGCTCGAAAACCTGATGGACGAGAAGGAGAAGGAAATCATGACAGTCTAAATCATTCTGGACTTACATTATTTAATAAGTGATAATGAGAGGACTCGTTATTAAAAATACAGGCAGCTGGTACACCGTCAAGACTGACGATGGCCAGCTGATAGAAAGTAAAATCAAGGGCAATTTCAGATTGAAGGGTATCCGCAGCACCAATCCTGTGGCTGTAGGTGATTATGTGCAGCTTATTACCAACCAGGAGGGTACGGCATTTATCTCTTCTATCGAAGACCGCCAAAACTATATCATTCGTAAATCACCTAACCTCAGTAAGCAGAGTCATATTCTGGCTGCTAATGTAGACCAGGCGCTGCTTGTGGTAACGGTGAATTATCCGCAGACTTCTACTACCTTCATCGACCGATTCCTGGCTGGCGCTGAGGCCTATAGAGTGCCTGTTATCATCATCTTTAATAAAAGTGATATACTTTCAGAAGAAGAATTGCATTACGAGAAGATGATGTGCACGCTCTATGAAACCATCGGATATAAATGTATCGAATTGTCGGCAGCTACAGGAGAAGGTGTTGAACTGTTGCGACCTCTTATCAAGGATAAGAAATCTTTGTTGAGCGGCAACAGCGGGGTAGGAAAGTCAACCCTCATCAACCAGCTCATTCCTGATGCAGAGCAGCGTACCGCTGAAATCAGCGAGGCGCATAATAGCGGAATGCATACCACAACCTTCAGTGAGATGCTGGAACTGCCGGAAGGTGGTTATCTCATTGATACTCCGGGCATCAAGGGCTTTGGTACCTTTGATATCGAAAAGGAAGAGCTGACCAGTTATTTTAAGGAAATCTTCAAGTTCTCTCAGGATTGTAAGTTCTCTGACTGTACCCATACTCACGAACCGGGGTGCGCGGTAATCAAGGCGGTTGAGGAACATTATATTGCAGCTAGCCGCTATCAGAGTTATCTCTCTATGTTGGAGGATAAGGACGAAAATAAATACAGAGAGGCTTTTTGATAGGGAAGAGTGAAGAACGAAGAGTGAAGAAATTAAAAAAGCATATTAATGAAAGAACAGAAGGACGTCAGGCAGCGTATCGAAGAAGGTGAGTTTGCACAGAGTGCTGAAATCAGTGCGAGCTATCTGGATGAGGACATCTTGATTATAGATAATGTCAAGGTGTTGCAGAACCCCGACCCTATGAGATTCCAGATGAACATGATTGCATCCTGTCAGAGAGGCAGCCTGAGAGCTGAACTCAACGGGCGGGAATTCACCGTGGAGAAGGGCGATATATTTATCAGTCCGCCTAACTCTATTCTCGACATCAAAGAGGTGTCGGAAGATTTTGCATGCACAGCCATGTGTGTCAGCAATCACGGCTTGCTTGGTATTCTTCGTTCTCATATCTCGGTATGGAACCGTGCCATGTATGTGAGCAAGGTTTCGGTGTTGAAGATGAACGAGGTGGATATGGTATTCTATTCTAAGTTTACCGACTTGGTGCGCCTCTGTCTGGATCCGAAGTTCAACGATCGCAGTTCGTGGAAACCATATCGCCGTGAGATTGTGGAGACGCTCCTGAAGAGTGCTCTCCTTGCCGTGAGCAATCTTTTGCTGACAGATCTCCCGAAAGAAACGTTGGGAACCAGTGCCAGCGATTTCTTTGATAAGTTTCTGGAGATGTTGCAGCAGAGCGAAATCAAGCATCAGCCTGTAGAATATTTTGCGCAGCAGCTTTGCATCACGCCAAAATATCTCTCCATCATCTGCAAGCGCCATTCCGGCAAGACTGCCATCGAGTGGATTACGGAGTATACGCTTGCTGATATCACCTATTATCTCCGTTCTACAACGAAAACAATCAAGGAGATTTCAGGTATACTGGGCTTCTCCAATACCTCATTCTTCGGTAAATATGTAAGAGAGCATCTGCACATGTCACCTCTGAAGTATCGTGAAAGTTTGATAAAACAATAACAGCAAAATAAAAACTCGCAAATTCTAAAGAAGAATCTGCGAGTTTTTGTTTCTATCAAATAGGGTGGAGCTGGAGGGATTCGAACCCTCGTCCGCACAAGGAAACCATACGCTTTCTACATGCTTATTCCAGCCTTTGGTTTTCGAGGCATGACAGGACCTGGACCACCAATCATACCCTTATCCTCTAAAATTTCATCCATGCAACGAGGCGTACATGAACTATTTCCGATTTACCTGCACCGCTTGATCAACAAGATTCGGAACAACATCCGTTGAGCGATGTCTCGTTCCAGCACCCTGTGCTGGAATAAAGCTAGTTTACTATACTTCGACTAGGCAGCGAGAGCGTAGTTATTTTCGCCAATTAATTTTTTGTTCACTAGGATTTAGGAGGTAGCCAACGAGCCTCCGCATGCTTACGTACCATTTCATCTCGCCGTCAAATCCAGTCAACCCCGAGAATTTTCTGATATTGGGTGCAAAGATAAGGCGAAAATTTGAAACTACCAAATTTTTTAAGGAAAAAATCATGCTAAAGATTCCAAATAGCTTAAAATGAGCGTTTTATGAGTTCTTGCCTTAAACATGCTAACCAAACTCTTAATGCAATGGCTGTAATAGCATCCTCATTATCATTATTTTTAGGTATTGCATACCTTCTTAGAAATATGTACCTTTGCAGCCTGATTGTGTGTCCTGAGACAGAATGAAGTCTGATATTGGCTATATTTGATAAATTTCTGTCGTAACTTCTAAAGAGATGGTGGCAGCCCCACCGCATTCGGCATGCAGGTGCTGATTGCAAACCACTTTGTGCTGCTCTGATGGAAACAGATGGGTAGTGAACGACAATTGAAAGCCTTCCGTAAGGTTGGTAAGTTATGTGTCAAGGAGATGAACGCAAGTGAACCATTGATGACGCATCGTTAGCAAAGTTAGCAAGTCACATCAGAACTAAGGTCTATTCTTCATCTTGGGATAATGGCAGAGGAAACCTGTTTACTGTCTGCTGGGTGTGCGGTGTAGAGATGGCATGAACTTGACATGGGCTCTTTGGAGGAACAGGAGAAATAGACATGGAATGCTACGGGAAAATGCTGAGAGCCGTGACACGCAAGGCAGAAAGTACTGATGTCCATGTCTGTGACGGACTACCTCGTAGTAGTGCTGAAGTTTCTGTAATGGGGATGGAGCGAAGGGGGTAGCGTGCTTAGCCAAATTTAAAGTCCAACTTAAGAAATTGAGGATGAAACAATGAACGCGGCAAACCCTTTTGTAATAGACAAGCGATTGGTGTGGGAAGCTTACCACAAGGTGAAGGAAAACAAGGGCAGTGCGGGTATCGATAAGGTTGACCAGAAGACATTTGACAAAGAAATGTCCAAGAACCTTTATAAGATATGGAATCGCATGAGTTCTGGATGCTACTTTCCCAAAGCGGTAAAGCTGGTAGAAATACCCAAATCCAATGGCGGTACTCGCCCTCTGGGCATACCGACGATTGAATATAGAATAGCGCAGCAGGTAGTAGTATCAGTACTGACTCCCATACTCGAACCTATCTTCAAGGAAGATTCCTACGGCTATCGTCCAGGCAAGGGAGCGCATCAAGCCATAGCCAAGGCTAAGGAGCGCTGTTATGTGACTCCCTGGGTGCTTGATATGGACATAAGTAAGTTCTTTGACACAATCAATCATGAATTGTTGATGAAGGCTATCCGCAAGCATACAGAGGAGAAATGGGTACTTCTATACATTGAGCGGTGGCTCAAGGTTCCCAATCAGACATCGAAAGGTGAAGTGATAGAGCGAACGATGGGAGTTCCCCAAGGTTCTGTAATAGGTCCGGTTTTGGCAAACTTGTTCCTTCATTACGTCTTTGACGAATGGATGTCGCGTAACTATCCAACGATTCCGTTTGAGCGTTATGCTGATGACACCATCTGCCACTGCGTATCGGAGAAGCAAGCCCGGTTCTTGAAAGCTGTTCTAATGAAACGCTTTGAAGAATATGGATTGAAACTGAATGAGGAGAAGACAAAGATAGTCTATTGTAAGGATAGCAATCGAAGAGGTGACTCGGAGCATACTTCCTTTGACTTTCTAGGCTTTACCTTCAGACCTAGAGGTGCAAGAAACAGAAAGACGGGTCAAAACTTTACTGCTTTTCTCCCTGCAATAAGCAATAAGTCGATGAAGAGGATTAAAGAAGCCATAAGGGCTTGGAAACTGAATCGTAAGACTTTTGCTTGTCTGCTATACATAAGCACTGAAGTTGATACGCAGATTAGTGGATGGATGAACTACTATATGAAGTTTGGTAGGTCTGAATTCCGCAAGGTGTTGAATTACATCAATGAGCGACTAACCCGATGGGTGATGCGTAAGTACAAGCGTTTCTCCAAGGGTAAGAAGTTTAGCAAAGCGTATGAATGGCTTGTGGAGTATGCGGCACACAACAGAAATGAGTTTTCACACTGGGTGAAGGGATTTGTACCCTATCCACGTCTAGATTAATAAAGAATATAAACTAAGAAACAAAAGAGTTAAGTACGAAGAGCCGTGTGATGGGAGACTGTCAAGCACGGTTCCGAGAGAAGGGTGGGTGAAATTCCCTCCACTTACTCGACCAAGATAGTAATAATGATTGTGAATATGCTAAATAAGAAAATAACTTGGAGAAAACAACATAAATGGTTAGGCATCGGTATGAGCTTTTTCATGCTGATGTTCTGCTTGTCGGGTATTTTGCTCAACCACCGTTCGCTTATCAAAGATGTGGACGTGAGCAGGAAATATCTGCCAAGCCGCTATGAATTTAAGAATTGGAATGGCGGGTTGCTGAGGGGAACGCTTGCTTTGGATGATGCCATATTGCTGTATGGAAACGGGGGAATCTGGCAAACGGATTCTACAGCATCTACATTCAGGGACTTTAATAAGGGGATTCCAGCAGGAGCAGACTGCCGACAGATAAGAAATGTTATCAGAACGGATGATGGTTCTGTCTGGTCGGTATCTCCATTTTCACTCTACCGGTTGGGGAGTCACAAAATATGGAAAAGCGTAACTCTTCCGACAGAGCCGGAAGAGAAGTTGAGCGACATTTCTGCTCATGGAGATACGCTTTTGGTTCTCAGCCGCTCCTATGCTTATGTTTCCTTGCCACCTTATCAGAACTTCCACCGGATAGAATTGCCTATGCCAAAGGAGTATGATGGGAAGGTTACAGTCTTTCGTACGATATGGCTGCTTCACAGTGGAGAGTTGTTTGGCAGCATTGGTAAACTCATCGTAGATGGCATTGCCATCATCCTGGTGTTGCTCTGCATCTCAGGTCTTATCTTCTGGTTAAAGCCTAAACAGAAGAGGTTGCTTCGCTTTTCGCTACAATGGCATGACAAAATAGGCCGATACACCATCATGCTTACTTTGTTGATAGCCCTGACAGGTTGGTGCCTTCGTCCACCTGTGATGATAGCCTTGGTGTTGAACAAGATGCCGTCTATTCCAGGGACGACGCTTCATAGCAAGAACCCTTGGAATGACAAACTCCGTGTGGTGCGTTATGATGAAAAGTTCGGTGACTGGCTCTTGTCAACTTCGGATGGTTTCTTTTCCGTGAATTTCCAGACCGGAAAGTTGGAGTCCATCTCCAATACTCCACCAGTCAGTGTTATGGGATTGAATGTCCTTCAGCAAAACAAAGATGGTAAATGGTATTGCGGTTCGTTTAGTGGTCTCTTTGTTTGGGATAGAGTAAAGGGGACAACCGTTGATTATTCTACCGGGAAAGCTGCTTTAAAGAACGCTGGCGCACCATTCGGAAAAAAGGCGATAGCAGGTATGAGCCAGGATTTCTCTGATACGCCTGTCATTGCTGAGTATAATGAAGGAACCGACTTTGCGCCACAACCCGCTTATATGAACCAACTGCCCATGTCATTATGGAATGTGGCTCTGGAGGCTCATAGCGGTAGAATCTTCATAGGTAGTATTGCTACATATATATTTATCTTCGTGATGGGAATACTTGCCGTATGGTGCCTTTGGTCTGGATATGTCATTAGACTGGTGAAGAAAAAATAAAAAAAGTTTGAATGCGTTGTTTTAATTGCCATATTGTATGTACAAATGGTTGATACTCAGCGTAAAAGTACGTATGGCAATTCTCGGAAAAGCGCCGGGAATTGCCATATATTGTTATTGTGAGAATTAGTACCCTCATTTTCGTCGCGACGTATCAGATGCTACGTCGTGACGCAGTTGTTGTTACGTCGCGATGTATCAGATGCTACGTCGGGACGTAATTTCTTCCGCATCGATGGCGAAGTTATGAATAAAGATTGTTCATGGCAATATATGGCAGATAACCCCTAAAAATAAAGAATTGCCATACCCTTAACAGCTTTGTAATCAGAGAGATTACTGGCTGATATGGCAATATGGCAATTCTTGAAAGAAAAATATTTAAAAATAAATCTTGTTACTTCACGCTCCACTCAAACAAACCGCAGGACAGAGTTTCTGGCTGCTTCAGTTCGAGCTTCACAGCCTTGGTCTTCACTGGGTCGAAATTCACGATACAGGCTACACCTCGCTTGCATGGATAAGCATCGGCTCCTGGAACTTCCTTCCAGTTACCTGCCTCGTCCTGATAGTAGAGCTTCCAGCTGTCTGGCACCTTGCAACCGCCCCATGGCTGGTCGTCGTACCAATATACGGTGCTGGTCTTGATTTCCTTGCTCTCAGGGAAGGTGTAGGTAATCCATTCTGTGGTGTTCTTCTTAGGCCACCAGTGGATGTATGGGACAGAACGGTCGTTCTCATCGGCAGGAACCAGTCCGTCGGTGATGCTGCTCTTGGCAGGCACTGGAGAAGAGAATTCTACCTTAGCCTGAGCTGCGAGAGTTGCAGGAGCTGATGGCTTTGCAGCCTTGACATCCTGTGGCAACCATACCTTCATGTTGCCGTTGCCACGATGAGCCCAGGCGAAGTATGGGATGAGAGTCAGGGTCTGGTCCTTGGTGCTCAGCTTGCCGCTCTTGTCGTAGGCGAGGGTCTGCACGTTCTCAGTCAAGGTCTCCATGTTCTGACCCTTGTAGAGTGTCAGTACATTCTTATATTTAGGGTCGATGAAACCATCGTACGAGAGCTTGCCCTCAGCGAACTGAGGTTCGCGGTTCTCCAGGATGCTCATGATGTCGAAGCCCTTGTTGTCTGGCCACTCTGCACAATATACGATAGGACCACGCTCGATGCTGATGCAGCCACGGTCGGCCTCTACCTTGTTGTTGGCGCGTACGGTGCGTGCCTCCATATCGAAGTGAACGCGAACCACATCGCCCTTCTTCCACTTGCGGTTGATGGTATAATAGCCATCCTCTGTTACCTTAGCCTCTACCTTCTTGCCGTTTACGGTAATGGTATAGCCCAGTCGCTTGCCGTCGCTGTAGTAGTAAAGGTCTGATGGTACTGGCTGACCCTTTACCCAGCCCGGGATGCGGATCTTCATACCGAACTGACCTGCCTTGTTGTCATCTACCTTGATGGCGATGTCGCCGTTCCAAGGGTACTGTGTATCCTGACTCAAAGCCACCTTCTTGCCAGCCACTTTCAGAGAAGAAGAGTTGCTGAGGAAGAGGTTGACATATACATTCTTATCCTTTACGGCATATACATAGCCTGGGAGGGATGGCAGGAAACGGCAGATGTTGCTAGGGCAGCAGGCACAGCCGAACCAAGCCTGGCGCTGATGCTGCCCCATGCTCTCCAATGGGTTAGGGTAGAAGAAGCCGCCGCCGTCCATGCTCACACCACTGATGAGACCATTGTAGAGGGTACGCTCCAATACATCGTAATATTTGCTCTCGCCATGGAGAAGGAAGAGACGGTAGTTGACATAAACATTGCCGATAGCTGCGCAGGTTTCGCAGTAGGCACTCATGTTAGGCAGCTCGTAGTTTTTGCCGAAAGCCTCGCCGTTGTTAGTAGCTCCGATACCTCCGGTGATGTAGAGCTTCTTGCTCACGATGTTGTCCCAGATGCGGTCGATGGCGTGGATATAGGCGGTATCGCCGGTGAGGGCAGCTACATCTGCCATACCAGCATACATATAGGTGGCACGAACGGCATGACCTACAGCCTCGTCCTGCTCCAAAACCGGTTTGTGGCTCTGAGAATATTCCTGTTTGATAGATGTCTTGCCACGATAGTCGAGGAAGAACTTAGCCTCTTCGAGATATTTCTTGTTGCCTGTAGCGAGATAGAGCTTGCAGAGTGCCATTTCGGCAATCTGATGTCCCGGTACCACGCAAGCCTGTCCTGGGTTAGGGCCAACCTCGCGAACCACGCAGTCGGCATAGCGGATAGCGATGTCGAGGAACTTGCGGCTACCTGTAGCCTGCCAGTGAGCCACGGCACCTTCTACCATGTGACCGAGGTTGTAGAGCTCGTGGCTCAGATCCTCTTCCTTGCTCCAGCGCTTGTCGCCAGCCCAGAAATGAGGATGCTTCGGGTTCTGTGTACGGGCGGTATAGAGATATCCGTCAGCCTCCTGAGCCGGAGCGATGATATCGAGCACGCTATCGATATAAGCCTTGAGTTTCTTGTCTGGATAAGTTTGCAACACGTAGCTGGCACCCTCGATGGTCTTGTATGGGTCGGTGTCGTCGAAGCTGTAGGGCATCAGTTTGCCCACATCATAGGTGTCGCTGGGATGAGCTGCGCGTTCAAAGTTCTTGTATCTTCCCTCTGATTCGCATTTGCTGAAAGCCAGCGGGATGGTTACTTTGCGAGAGGTTTCGATACGCTGTCCCCAGAACGTATTGTTCCAAACCTTTACTGATGTGAAAGGCACCGGAGTGATAGGATAACCACCCGAGCTCTTGTTTACCTTTTGTGCCGAAGCAGGCATCAATGCCAATGCTGCCAAGGCTGATGTTACTAAAATCTTCTTCATGTATTGCTAGTTTATTTTTTGTAAGGAATGTATTCATCCCAGAGTTTCAATGAGTGCAGATAGCCTGAGAAAGGCCATGCCTCTTCGGCATTCTTGCCCAGAAGCATAAACTGCGATGGCTTGACGAGGAGTTGGATATCCTTCTGGCTGATGAGCTTGTCGTTGATGTAGATGCTCTCGATTCTGCCATCGAAGCAGACATATACGTGCTGCCACTTGCCTTCCAGGGTCTTCATCTCCTTGTAGCCGGCATCCTCATACCATCCGTAATGGTTCATCACACCGCAGCGTGGTTCGGTGCCGTTTACCAGCATCAGCTTTTCCAGTTCATCGTGAGAAGAGGTGAAATCGGCTACGCATTCATTCTCGGCAATCTCCGGATTCAGAATCCATGCCTCGATGGTATATGGAGCGTTGTCGCGGATAGTGGCTGGGAGCATGAAGTTGCTTCTGTAACTCTCCTTGCCGGTAAAGGTGAATGCCTTTTTGCCCTCTATGGTCTTGATGATGGCTGCTGTATCGTGCTGCGTCTCGAACTCGCCCTTGAGGTGAATATTCAGCGGGCTTCCGTTCTTGATGTAAGGCACGGTATCGCCCTCGTTGTAGTAGTCAGCGCTGATATCTACCACCAGTCCCTGACAGTTCTTGTCGGCTACTGCCTCACGCACGATGCTGCTCTGGGCATCGAAAGCCTTTTCTGCCGCCTCCTGTTCCCAGTTATAATAACGGAGATTGGTGAGGGTAAATTGCTTTTCGCCTGCACTAATTTCCAGTTTTCCTTCAGAAAGATTCAGTCGAGGATCGTTTTCATCTATCTGATGCCAGCTTCCGTTGTCGAAAACCTGGGCGGTGAGGGTATGCTTGCGTGTCTTGCCGAGCTGCGGATGAGTCATCACCAGCTGGGCACCTGGTTGCAGGGTGATGGCATCTTTGCCAGCCATGCGCTCTCTGAGGGCGGTGCCCTGAAGGAGCGAGAACTTGCCGGCAAGCATTCCCTCGTTGTTATGCCAGGTTGTACCATCGAAATCAGCTGCAGTCAGGCCTAGCCACTGCTGTGGGGCTGAATCTTCTACGGAACCGTAAACCTTGATGTTCCAGATGGCGCCACCGAAACCATTCTTCTGTCCGCCGGTATAGGTGAGGCGGATGTACTGCGCCTTGGCATTTCCGAAATCTACCATCGGCGAACCAGCCAGACGGTTCTGTCGCTTGTCGGAGAAGGTCTGCCAGTGCTTGCCGTCATTCGAAGTCTCGATGAGATACTGATAGAACTGTGTTCCGTATTCAAACTGAGTCCAGATGCTCTTGATGCTCTGCTTCTTGCCCAGGTCGAGCTGGATCCAGGCTGGTCCGGTGGTGCGAGGGCGCCAGAGTGTGCCGTTGTTGTCATCAACCGCATATTCCGGACGGAAATCGTTGTCGTAATAAGAGGAAGCTGTAACCTTGGCGCCGAATGCGAGGTTCTTTGCTACCTTCATCTCCGGTTTCAGATCGAGACCTTCGTGGGTTGGAATGACCTCCTTGATGGTACCGTCTGCATTGAATTCGAGTTTGTCGATTGCCACCTGACGATGGAATCCACGGTTGGAATGCGGATTGTCGTGGCGATGATATACGATGTAGTAGTTGTCGCCTTCCTGCAGCACGCTGTTGTGTCCCGGACCATGAACGGTTCCGTCGGCATTGGTCTTGAGGATAGTGCCGTGGTAGGTGTAAGGACCGAGCGGACTCTTGGCTGTGGCGTAATCCACACGGTAGCTGGCATCCTCGCAATGCTCGCAGGAGTAAAGGAAGTAGTAGATACCGTTGCGCTTGAAGACGAAAGGAGCTTCGAAGAAGTGAGTAACCTCGGTATTCGGGATGAGCTTGGTTTCGCTGAATGATTTCATGTCAGGATTCAGCTTGCCTGCTCCGCAACCGAAGCCCTTGTAGATGCCCCAGGTGCCCCAATACATATAGACCGAACCATCATCATCTCGGAAGGTCTGACCATCCAGGGTGATGGCATTCTTTACGAATCTATCTGGTACGAGCACGGCTTCGCTCTCGCCCAGCACATTCTTCCAAGGACCGCGAGGTGTATCGCCCACACCCAGATGAAGCTTGCAAGGCTGGCAGTAGAGGTAGTAATACTTGCCGTCGGCTTCGTTCTGCATTACATCCGGTGCCCAGATCCAGTGGCTGTCCGGCCAGTTCATCGGCATCAGGGTCCAGTTCTTGAAATCCTTGCTACACCAGAGCTGTGCCGGTCCGAAACCGGCTCCGCTACCATCGGTAGTAGCATATATATAATAGGTGTCACCAAACTTCTTGATGGTTGGGTCGGCAAAATAACCAGGCAGGATAGGGTTGCCGGCTCCCGGAGTGTTGTAAGCAGCTTTCTGGGCAGCCCCCGTTTGAGGTACTGCCGCAGCTGCTGTTACGAATAGTGTTACAATTATATTTTTACTAACCATATGAACTTCTTTTTTTCTAAATGCTTTTTTATTTCTTGATAACCTTGATGACGAATCCACCGCCCGAAGCAAGATGGATTTTCATTTCAGAATTTTGATGGATGTCGTATTTCTCTATTTTGTAATCCTCGGCATCGTGGTTGGCATTGATGCCATCCTTCAATACGATTGCTTCGTAATCTCCATCCGCGAGGAAATCAAACTTCAGGGTGAGCGTGCGCTCATCCCAGTTGCTCTGACCGCCAACATACCAGTCGTTGCCCTTCTTTCTGGCGGTAACGATATACTTTCCGATTTCGCCCTGTGGCACGATGGTCTTGTCGAAGACTACAGGCAATGAAGCAATGTATCGGGTGTATGGCTCATCAGCCTCATAGTTGGTAGGGGTGTCGGCGAGCATCGTAAACGGACTGTCCTGTACGATGTAGCAGGCAGCCTGGTGGCATCGGGTTCCCATCGAAATCGGTTTGGTGTAGATAGCCTTCCAGTTGTCTCGGGTTCCGTTTCTCATCGCTCCCGGTGTGAAATCCACCTGTCCTGCCATCATTCTGATGTATGGGAAGGTGACATCATAGAGCGGCATATCATTCTTGGCTTCCGTCCAGCGGCACTCTTCCATACCAAAAACACTCTCGTAGTTGAGGATGTTGGGGTAGGTGCGGTTCAAACCGTGTGGCTTGTAGATGCCGTGCAGGTCGAGGATGAGATGATGCTTGGCTGTGCAGGCAGCCAGGCGTTCCACCATTTCGATGGCAGTCTGGTCGTCGCGGTCCATAAAATCCACCTTGAATCCCTTGATGCCCATATCAGCATAGGTCTTGCAGATGGTTTCCAGGTTCTCGTCCATCACGTTGAATACTGCCCAAAGCACGATATCCACGCCCTTGCTCTTACCATATTCTATGAGCTTAGGCAACTGGATATCGTCTATTGGTTTCAGAATGCTTCCCTCTTTCGAGTTGTACCATCCTTCATCAAGGATGATGTATTCCAAGCCGTGATTATGAGCAAAATCTATGTAATATTTGTAAGTATCGAAGTTGATGCCTGCCTTGAAATCCACACCTTTCAGATTCCAGTCGTTCCACCAGTCCCAGGCCACCTTGCCCGGTTTGATCCAGGAAGTATCGCCTATTTTGTTGGGAGCAGCCAGGGCGTACACCAGATTGCTGGTTGGCATCTGGGTATCGTGCTCTGTGATGGCGAAGATGCGCCAAGGATAATTGCGTTTGCCGGTGCTGGTTGCGATGTAATCGCAGGTGCTCTTTACGTGGCTCATGTGTCGCCAAGGGTAGTAAGCCATCTCCTTAGGGTAGGGAGCAAAGGCGGCTCTCAGGATTCCCTTCTCTTTATCTTGTTCGCTGCTGTTAGCCTTCAGCCACATGCCCGGATACTTCTCCAGGTCGCTCTCCAGGATAGTGACTTTCGCCTTTCCGCAATCTATGGTTGCCGGGAGAAAAGCCAAATCCTGCTTAGCGGTATCGAGCCGTGTTTCGTGATAGATATTCTGGAAAGCCATGGCAAAAGGCTTTTCTGGAGTCGTAGTGTATGGCAACCATGCTTTCTTGTCCTTGCCAAACTGGTAGGCGGCGGTTTCATTCAGGATGATGGTCTTGCCTTTTCGCTGGGTATAGAACCGGTAAGCCACTCCCTCATCGTAAGCTCTCAGGATGATGCCGAAACCATTCTTCAGTTTCAGATTCAGTTCCTGATAAGCTGTTTCAAAGTTTTGCTGACGATAGAATGGCGCATGGATGGTTTCCTTATGGTTGCTAAGCTTGTGGCTTGCTACCTTCGGATTCTTACCCATGTCCATTCCATCGTTCAGCGTTACACCTATTGAAGACTCCTGTAAAAGAATGGAGCCATTGTATTTAAATTGAAGAGAGAGATACTTGTTGGTGTTGAGTTCTGCAACGATTTTACCATCTGGTGATGTTACCAGATAGTTCTCTGCCGATACTGTTGCCCCTATATATAATAAGGTGGCGATGAAAAAGAGTTTCTTAACCATAACTTTCTAGGTTTATTGTTGTTTTGTCCGTTTTGTTGTTCGCTTGGTGGCAATGCCTGTATTACCGGATTACCACAAGTTTTTATTTCTGCTGCAAATTTACGAATAGAATTGTTTATGTAATGCAAAGAAAGTCCAAAATGATGAAAATATCGTATCAAAAGCCCCCTGTTAGACGATAGTTGCATCTTTATGTACGATAATTTTAGGACTTCGTTGATTTTTTCTGTTATTTTGCAGCCAGAAAAATAAACGAAACAATAATAAACCTAGAAGATATGGATTTAAAGCAGTTCACATTATTAATAGGAGTAGCTTGTTTGCCTGGAATGACAACAGCAGCCACGGTTTATCGCACTATCTCTAAGGTGGAGGCAATATCAGTGGATTGTCCGGTGGGCACAGCTCCCCGACTTCCTAATCTCGTATGGGTAACCTATTCTGATGGTTATTCAGAGTATCGACAGGTACGCTGGGCTAACGCTTCGCTTGCTGATGAGCAGTCTGAGGCTGATGCGCAGAAACATCCTGCCGGGAGCCAATATGAGATAGGTGGTTTTGTGATTGGTGATGAGACTACCGACAATGGTTATCCTGTCAAGGCACAAATCAAGGTGGTGGCTGAAGCCTATCAGACTCCAGAAAAGGAAGTGGCTCATACCTTCTCACTCGCTGATGTGAGCATAGATGGTGACAACCGACTCACCCACAACCGCGATGAGGCACTCCGTGAGATCTGTTCCTGGGATGTTACCCAGCAGCTCTACAACTATCGCGATACCTACGGACTCAGTACCGAGGGTTATACCAAGAGCGATGGCTGGGATTCGCCGGATACCAAGCTCAAGGGTCATGGATCTGGTCACTATATGTCGGCAATCGCACAGGCATACGCCGTGGCAACTAATCCTGAACAGAAGGCAATCCTCCGCAAGAACATCACCCGAATGGTGAATGAGTTGCGAGAGTGTCAGGAGAAGACCTTCGTATATAATAAGGAACTGAAGCGCAACTGGGAGGCTCGTGATTTCGCTCCTGAGGCAGAACTCAGAGAGATGAAGGGCACCTGGGCTGCTTTTGATGAGTATAAGAAGCACCCTGAACTTTATGGCTACGGCTATATCAACGCCATTCCGGCTCAGCATTGTGCTCTGATTGAAATGTATCGGGCTTACAACAACTCCGATTGGGTTTGGGCACCTTATTATAGCGTACACAAGCAGCTTGCCGGTCTGATAGACATCGCTACCTACTTTGATGATAAGGAAATCTGCGACAAGGCTCTCCTCATCGCCAAGGATATGGGACTCTGGGTATGGAACCGCATGCACTACCGCACTTACGTAAAGCAGGACGGCACCCAGGGCGAGCGCAGAGCCAAGCCGGGTAACCGCTACGAGATGTGGGACATGTACATCGCCGGTGAGGTGGGAGGTATGAGTGAATCGCTCGCCCGTCTTTCTGAAATGGTTTCCAATCCGGATGAAAAGGCAAAGCTCCTCGAGGCAGCCAACTGTTTCGATGCGCCTAAGTTCTATGATCCCCTGAGCAAGAACATCGATGACATCCGCACCCGCCATGCCAACCAGCATATTCCGATGATTATCGGAGCGCTGCGCAGCTACAAGAGCAATCAGAAGCCATACTATTACAATCTGGCTGAGAACTTCTGGAGACTGGTGCAGGGCAGATACATGTATGCGATGGGTGGTGTAGGAAATGGAGAGATGTTCCGCCAGCCATATACCCAGATTCTGAGTATGGCAACCAATGGACTGCAGGAAGGCGAATCGGAGGCTTATCCGGATATCAATGAAACCTGCTGCGCATATAACCTCGTCAAGTTGAGCAAGGATCTGAACTGTTATAACCCTGATAATGCGCAGTATCTCGACTATATCGAGCGCACGCTGTACAATCAGATTATCGGTTCCCTCAATCCGGACCAGTATCAGACCTGCTATCAGTATGCTGTAGGTCTGAATGCCACCAAGCCATTCGGCAACGAGACTCCTCAGAGCACCTGCTGCGGTGGTACAGGTTCTGAAAACCATACCAAGTACCAGCAGTCGGCATATTTTGCCAACGATCATACCCTCTGGGTAGGTCTCTATATGCCAACCACCCTCCACTGGAAGGAGAAGGGCGTGACCATCAAGCAGGATTGCCTGTGGCCGGCACAGCATTCAGCCATCAAGATTACGGAAGGCGAGGGCGATTTCACCCTGAAACTCCGTGTACCATACTGGGCTACGCAAGGTTTCTCCATCAAGGTGAACGGCAAGGAAATGGCAAAGAGCTATCAGCCTAGCACCTATGTAGAACTGGAGCAGAAGCACTGGAAGGTGGGAGATGTCGTAGAAATCGACATGCCATTCAGCAAGCATATCGAATATGGTGCCGACAAACTTTCGAGCGATGTGGCAAGTCTGGACGGTACTCCGCTGAAGACATCCTGGGTAGGAACCCTGATGTACGGACCATTGGTGATGGCGGGTACAGGCGCACAGACCTGGAATCAGGCTACGCTGAACATCGACTCCCGATTGAGTAATATCACCGTGGGCGAATCGAACGGCGTGACCACAGGTGCAGGAGCCAATCTCCTTACCCTGAAGCTGGATGGCAAGGAATTCCAACCCGATTATTACCGCAACGCCAACAGTACCCACTACTACCGCATCAACCTAACCGATGCCAAGAGCAAGAAGAGCAAGAAGGTGAAGATAGATTTCACCGAACTGAATTCTCTCCTGAATCTTGCCGCAGAGCGTAAGTCAGACCAGGAGAAGTGGAATGCCCTCTCGCAGAAGGTTCCGGAGTATGCTCCATGGGCACCATTCGGCTATGAGCGCATGCAGAAGGTGATGGCTCAGGCACAGGAGCTGGTGGCAAAGGGTAAGAAGAAGGTTACCCAGGATGAACTGGAAGGCACTACTGCCATCCTGAACCGTGCTATCAATACGATGCGCCCTGGCAACCTTGCCGAGATGGAAGACCTCCGAGAACTTTCCGGACTGCTTCGCCGTGCCGGCTGGCCTGATGACAACACCAGTGCAGAACTTAAGGAAGCCATCAGCTATGGCAGAATGGTTCAGAAATACGTGACCGACGGAAGTGGAACTCACGACATGATTCATGCCGCTGTGGGAAAACTGAAGAAGGCGATGAAACAATAAAGATATAGAAACAATAAAACATTAAAGACAACAAAGACATCATTTAGAATAAACAACATTTAAATGTAACAAAATCGGCTTAAAAGACGAAAATATCGTCTAAATCGCCCGGTTTGGACGATATTTTCACTTTTTTAGACGATAATGTAGCATAATATACAAAATATTTTGTTACTTTGCAATCGAAATTTAAACAATAATAAACCTAGCATGAATAGAATATGAGACAGACACAAAAAATCTCAGGCTTTGTACATAGTCAAGCTTATGTTAAAGCCATCGCGTGTTTGGTCCTTGCCTGCGGAGGTACATTACCTACTTTAGCAGCAAGCGAGACCTTATCAAACCCAAAGGTAGAGGAAACTCAACAGAGTGAAATTACCGTAAAGGGTACAGTTGTTGATGATGCCGGTGAGCCAGTCATCGGAGCTACCATTATGGAAAAAGGAACCCGTAATGGTACGGTTACTGATATTGATGGTAACTATGTTATTAAGGTAAAGCGTAATGCTCAGTTGACTATTTCATACTTGGGATATGCTACTCAGGTAGTTCCTGCCGGAACTTCAAAAGTGGTTTTGAAATCTAACGATACCAAACTGAATGAAGTGGTGGTCGTAGGTTTCGGTACCCAGAAAAAGGTAAACCTTACCGGTGCGGTGACTGCAGTATCGGGCGAGGAATTGGATAGTCGACCTGTAAGCAATGCCACCCAGGCTTTGCAGGGTATGGTAGCTGGTTTGCAGATTACCCAGGCTGCAGGTAGTTTGGATGATACTCCAAGCTTGAATGTACGTGGAACAACTACAATCGGACAGGGTTCCAGCGGAAGTCCGTTGGTCTTGATCGATGGTATGGAGGGTGATATCAATACCATCAATCCTCAGGATATTGCCAGCGTATCAGTATTGAAGGATGCAGCTGCATCATCTATTTATGGTTCCCGTGCACCTTTCGGTGTCATATTGATTACTACAAAGACGGGTGGCAAGCGTGACAAGGTAAGTGTAAACTACAACAATAATTTCCGCTTCAGCACCCCAATTCGTATGAAGCATACTATGAATTCTGTCGATTTTGCTTGTATGCAGAATGATGCGAATACGAACATTGGTGGTGGTCAGCTTTTTACACCAGACCATGTTCAACGTATGAAGGATTGGATAGAGGGCGAATATGTTAATGCTGGTACCCGTAAGGATAAAAATGGCAATTTGATTTATTCTTTGGATGCGGATGCTAATGGCTATTGGTTGAGTGGATTTACCGATGGTTATGCTTCTACCGATTTCTATGATGCAATATACAAAAAGCATACATTCTCTCAGGAACACAATGTAAGTGCAACCGGTGGTGACGAAAAACTCAACTACTATGCTTCTTTTGGATATTTAGGTCAGGATGGTTTGATTAAGGTTGCTGATGAAGGCAGTAATCGATATACTGCTACAGCTAAGATTTCTTCACAGTGGACGAATTGGATGAAGTTTAACTACTCTCTCCGTTTTGTTCGCAAGGATTATCATCGTCCTCAGTCTTTGGGTTCTGGTGTATATGAATATCTTGGTGGACAGTGGCCATGTGTTCCTTTGTATGATAGAAATGGTAATCTCTATAATGAGATGGTAAATACCATGACTAATGGTGGTACATATCGTTATCAGAATGATGAGTATAATCATCAGGTAGGTTTGGACATTGAACCAATCAAGAATTGGGTTACCCATGCTATCTTCAACTATCGTACATCCCATAATGAGAGTCATACAGATATGCAGCATACTTATCTGTATAATCTGAATGGTGAGGCTTACGACCAGAATAATTTTACCTATGTAGGTGAAGATTACTATAAGGAAAATTATACAAATTTCCAACTCTATTCTGAGTATTCGTTCAATTTGCAGAAGAAGCATAACTTCCATATTATGGCTGGTTTCCAGTCTGAGGATGAGCGTATGAAGTACAAATATGCAGATAGAGCTGGTCTCATCGTTGGTAATAAGCCTCAAATTGATGGTACAACTGGTATTGATGCTTATGGTACTCCTGTGGATCCATCTGTGTCTGGCAACATGAGCCGTTGGACAACTTGTGGTTTCTTTGGTCGTTTGAATTATGATTATCAGGGCAAGTATCTCTTTGAGGTTAATGGCCGATATGATGGTTCTTCAAGATTCCGCCCGGGAAATCAGTGGAAGTTCTTCCCATCAGTATCTGCAGGTTGGAATATTGCACAAGAGAACTTCATGCAGCCAATCAATGATTGGATTGGTCAGTTGAAGCTTCGTGTATCTTATGGTAACTTGGGTAACCAGAATGTTGGTACTTACCAGACTTATCAGACGATTGGTGTATATGCCAACAATGGTACATGGCTGCAGGATGGTTTGAAACCAATGACAGCTTGGGCACCAGGACTGGTTTCTCAGAATTTGACATGGGAAACCATCCAGAGTTTCAATGTCGGTCTTGACTTTGCGTTCTTGAAGGATCGCTTGCATGGATCGTTTGACTGGTATGTACGTAAGACAAAAAATATGATAGGTAATGCCCCTGAGCTTCCAAGTATTTTGGGTACAGCTGTACCTGTTACTAACAATACCGACTTGCGTACCAATGGTTGGGAGTTGACTATCGGTTGGAACGATCGCTTGTCTAATGGTTTGCAGTATGGAATCAGCTTCAATCTCTCTGATGCCTATGCCACTATCACAAGATATCCTAATAACCCTTCTCATTCATTGGGTAACTATATAGAGGGACAGCGTATTGGCGATATCTACGGCTTTGAGACCATCGGTATAGCTAAGAGTCAAGAAGAAATGGATGCTCATATTGCAAAGGTTGACCAGAGTACAATTGACAATAATAAGTGGGGTGCTGGTGATATCATGTATCGTGATCTCAATAATGATGGTAAGATTTCCTGGGGTGCCAATACATTGGAAGATCATGGAGATCTTAAGAAGATTGGTAATTCCACACCACGTTATCTCTTCGGTATCGACTTGAATGCTGCTTGGAAAGGCTTCGATGTACGTTGTTTCTTCCAGGGTGTCATGAAGCGTGAATATTGGGCTAGTACACGTTACTTCTTTGGTACTTTCGAATATGGTCGTTGGTATCAGGTCTGCCTGGATGGTTTGCAAGACTATTATCGTGACGAGAACTCTTGGTCTGTTGTCAATGGCTTCCAGGAGCCAAACAAGGATGCTTACTTGCCACGTGCAGCCTATAGCGCCAAGAATGAGCAGGTTCAGACAAAGTATCTGCAGGATGCTTCTTACATTCGCTTGAAGAACCTTCAGATTGGTTATACCCTTCCACAAGAACTGACACGTAAGATTTCTATTGAGAAACTTCGTGTTTACTTCTCGGGTGAGAACCTCTGGACAGGAACATCTCTCCGCAAGCAGTATGACCCAGAGACCATCGGTACATGGTATGGCAATGGATATCCATTGAACACAACCTTCTCTTTTGGTTTAAGTTTAACATTATAAATATTAGAATGATATGAAATTCAATATATCTTTAAAGGTACTTCCTTTGTTGGCATGCGGTATGTTGATGGCTTCTTGTAATGATTTCCTGAAGCAAGAGCCTCTTACAGATATTACTCCTACCGACTATTACAAGGATGCTACTCAGCTTCAAGCCGTAGCTAATGCATTCTATCAGACTGTTTTGCCATATCATAGTGGTGCAGGCTATGGTACATTCGCATACGATAATGGTACAGATAATCAGACTGGTTCTGATGGCGATTCTAAGTATAAGAAAGGTAGTTGGAAGACTAGTAACGACAACTCTTCATGGAGCTGGAACAATATTCGTGATATCAACTATCAGTTGAATATAGCACAGTCTAACTATGAGAATGGATTGATTGCGGGTAATGAAAATAAGATTCGTCAATATATCGGCGAGTTACACTTCTTCCGTGCCTATGCCTATTTCAGTTTGTACAAGAGCTTCGGTGACTTACCTATTGTGACAGAGGCCATGCCTGACAATGAGGCTATCCTTGTAGCAGCTAATAAGCGTAGTCCTCGCAACGAGGTTGCTCGTTTCATTCTTGCCGACCTGGATTCTGCTGTAACCTATATGGAGCCTGATGGTTGGGAAGCAACCACACGTATCTCTCCTGCAGTTGCTCATCTGTTTGCATCACGTGTAGCCTTGTTTGAAGGTTCTTGGTTGACCAACTTCGCTGGTACTCCGTTCGTTCCTAATGGTGAGGGATGGCCAGGAAAGGCAAAAGACTATAATGCAAATTATCAGTATCCTACAGGTAGCGTTGAGGCTGAAGCTAAGTACTTCTTCCAGAAGGCGGTTGATGAGGCTGCCATTGTAGGTGATGCTTATGTAGGCAAATTGGATAAGAATACAGGTATCGTACCTCAGTCTTTATCTGATACCAATCCTTATTTCTATAAGTTTGGTAATACCGACATGTCTGCCTATCCTGAGGTTCTTCTCTGGAAGGCCTATAATAAGGGTAAAGGTGTGACTGATAACATTGAGGTAGCTGTAAACCGTGGTAATACCTATACTGGTTTTACCCGTGGTATGATTGATGCCTTTCTGATGAAGGATGGTAAGCCTACTTATGCACACCATGATGGATATGTTTATGAAGATACAACGACTCATGCAGTAGTTCGCAATCGTGACCCACGTTTGTTTATCTTCTTGAAGCGTCCTGGTCAGAAGAACGTTCTTCAGGGTGAGGATAATAATATTGCTGCTGAGCAGGTTCGTCCTATCGAGCCAGTTCCTCAAGTGTTTACTCGCTCATTTGACGTAACTTATACTACTGGTTATGCTATTCGAAAGGGTGGTACGTTTAATCAGAACTTGGCAGAAAACCAGGCTGGTTATACTGCATCTATCACCTTCCGTGCCACAGAGGCTTTGCTCAACTATATTGAAGCTCAATATATGCTCGACCACAATTTAAATGCGAAGAGCATTTCATATTGGAAGGCTATCCGTGAGGCTGCTGGCTTTACTGGTGAGGCTGCTGACCCTCAGACAACTATTGCTGCCACAGATATGGCACAGGAGTTAAAGGGTTATACCGATGGTTCTGGTACACAATATGATTGGGGTGCATTTTCTGCAGGCAAGGCATTGACAGATCCTACTTTGTATAGCATTCGTCGTGAGCGTCGTACAGAGTTGATGGCTGAAGGTCTTCGTTGGATGGATTTGATTCGCTGGCGTTCACTCGATCAGTTGATGAAGCAGCCTTATCAGCTTGAGGGCTTCCATCTTTGGAATACTCCAATGGAGAAATGGTATACAGAAAAGCAGTTGGTTGATGATGGTTCTGTTACTGCTACAGTATCTTCTCGTAAGTTAACTGAGTATTTCCGTCCATACCAGATTGTTTCTACCAATATGCTTTACAATGGTATGACCTGGTCTATGGCTCAGTACCTGCAGCCAATGCCTTTGCGTCAGTTTATGCTTACAGCTCCTGACCATAAGACCTATGCAGACTCTCCATTGTACCAGAATCCATACTGGCCTATGGAACCAGATGAGGCTGCAGAGCAGTAAATCTTGAATTTCAATTTCCCTTGAGATCTTTAGAGATAAGACAAGGGAATATATATAAAAGCCCCCGATAGTAACAATGCTATCGGGGGCTTTGTTTTCTTTTAAACTTAAATAAGTTTTTCAATCTCTTTAATAGAAAGACCTGTACCTTTGGCAACTTGTTCTTGTGTGAGCCCCATGCCGAGAAGACGCTTTGCGGTGGCCAACTTTTCTTTGGCAACACCTTCTTCTCTGCCTTCTTCCTTTGCAGTATCAATCGAATTTTTTATGTCTCGATAGGCAGGATTGTCATATCGTTCTTCTGATAATCTCATAATCTGTTCTTTTTATAGAATTCTTTTGGCAAAAATACGACTTTTTATAATATCTTCCAAGTATTTTTGCGTAAATCTATTATTTTAATGGTATTTTGGACGATTTTTTTCACTTAGTCTCATGAAAAAAATAGTTATTTTGCAAGCGGAACTTAACATGAACTTATTTAAATATAAACGAAATGAAATGTACTAAACTTATTTGGCTGGTAGTTTGGATACTGCCATTGTTTTATACGTACATATCCGAAGCGTAAGATGTGTTGTCTTAATACCCTATAGCTCATTACTTTAACAGTCATACTTCCACGTTTATTTGGCTTGAACATCTTGATTTGTGTGGTTGCTGCCATATGCCGGCAATCACACGAATCTAATTCTTTAAGGTCTGATGCCATCTATCGCAAGCTTTTCAACAATGATATGCAGTATCTGATAGAGTGTAGTGAGAAAATCGTGAGGGATACCCCCAAATCGTGATGGATATTTCCGTTTTCGAAGTATCTATCACGCTATTCAAGTGTCTGTATATTAGTATATTAAGATGTGTAATACATATAAATCGTGATGGATGATAGATTATTACATAAAATTTGTTCATATGAAGACTGCGCTGGGTAACTGATATGACTGCATCGGGTTACAGATATGACTGCATTGGGTTACAGATATGACTGCATCGGGTTACAGATATGACTGCGCTGGGTTACTGATATGACTGCATCGGGTTACAGATATGACTGCATTGGGTTACAGATATGACTGCATCGGGTTACAGATATGACTGCGCTGGGTTACTGATATGACTGCATCGGGTTACAGATATGACTGCATTGGGTTACAGATATGAC
>ENA-OOQP01000330-OOQP01000330.1-human-gut-metagenome-genome-assembly--contig:-NODE-330-length-23591-cov-3.292191_pt1 | contig 23591 bp, 28 predicted proteins | sample MGYA00241266_ERZ501171 | MGnify/ENA primary metagenome ERZ501171 (study PRJEB25962, sample SAMEA2042501) | human gut metagenome | biome: human gut; feature: human-associated habitat; material: faeces...
GAATTGTATAGCTTAAAACGGTATGTTCTCATCTACAATCACAACCTTACTTTAAGAGGTTATTGAGCTTCTGCCTTAGTATTCTGCAACGACCTACAGGTAATGGCTTTGTGAGCTCTGCTTTCTGCTCTTTTGAAGCATAAGTTACATCGGCATAGACTTTACCGTTTGCTTTTAAAAGACCTTTACAGATTTCAGGCTGTACCTGCTTGAAGAAAAGAAAGTTGCTCTTTTCATCGAAGTATAGAGTAACGGCACAATCCTCGTCATTATAGATAAAGACGTTGGTAATACCCATATTTGTAAGTGAAGCCTCATCAGAACGATGGCTGTGTTCAAGCTTTAAACCTAAAGTCTCGTTAATCTTTTGAAAAGGCAGGCCAGTAAGTTTGGGTGCGTACTGTTGTTTTAAGAGTTCGTATACCTCATCACCTGAATTTAGACTTAATGCAGTATTATCACAGGCTTTTAGAAATGAGTTGTAAGCACTTGCCGAACAGCCTGAAAGAACCACTGCAAACAGAGCTGAACAAAGGTATTTTATAAGGCAATACATAGACGCACCTACTTTAGCATTTATTTTAAAGTATGTGTAATTATATCACAAAATGTAATATTTTTAGATTTTGAATTTGTTTCAGAAAGGCTACTTAATTCAATATTTCTGCTTATTTTTGCTATCTTTATTTTTTCTTGTATTTATATTTGTTTCGTTCTGACAGCGCTGTATTGGTATAAATAAAGGAGTTGGTGCCTAATCCATTTTCTATAATATTTATAAATAATTTTGAGTTCGCTTTTAACATCGCAAACAGCTTGGGTTTACTGAATAAGCCAAAATCTTCTATTTCATAAAACCTCGTTCCATATCCTTCAAATTCATTGGAGTTTCTGCTGATGGAGTCTACTGTGATGACTATATTGAAGTCTTGGCGTAACGTTCGGATCAGTCGATACAAGATCATGGTGTACTGCTGTTTCGTTCGTTTATGATCCCAACCTAACAGCTCTAAAACACGATCGCTCCATACTCGACCTTTGCCGAAGTATAGAGCGAACATGTAAATGACGGCATATTTCTTTGCCATCGCAGCGCTGAAATAAACAGGTTTAGTCTCGCCAGTAGTTACTTCTACGATATCACTGCGTTTTAACCAGTCTTTGTTGGCACAGCTAAATTCCTGCTTTACTTTTCTTTTCTCGCCTAGCTTTTCATAATTACTCTTCTTCATCTCCGAGTGAGGCAAGGTCTCCTGAGGAAGAATGATCTCCAGATCGTCTTGTTTCATTTTCACTGCTTTCTTTCGATAAATACTCTGCCAAAGCCTCAGCAATGACCTCAACAGGCTTGCTTAGAGGGTGTTTGGTAATATAGGCTTCCAACATGGCTGAAGTCTGTGGCTGTATTTTATCAATTTTTTTCCATGAAAAAGTTATATTTTTTCCAATCTGTAAATTTTCGTAATTCTGACCGGCACTCTTAAGTTTTTCTTTTAGTGCCTTTTCCTTCTCCTCTTGAATATAAAGATTGATTGCTTTCTTCAGAATTTTATTGGCAATCTGCTGTCGGTCTTCTTTATTATTATTCTCTTCAGGAAGCTGATTAAAGGAAATTTGAATTGCTTCATATACTTTTCTGGCTTCAGCTTTTACTTTCGATTTAAAGTCTACATACTTTAAAAGAAATGCTAGATTTAAGCTCTTAAAGAGTTCACGTTCATTTTCATCTGTATACTTGACGACGTTAACGTTGTTGTACACATAAGATTTCTTGCAGGATAAAGTCTTGCAGATTTCATCAACAGAGTGACTTTCCTTAAGTTTAGACAGTGCTACTGCTATATCGAAAACAGGAGGAGTGGAACGGTGCATGTTTTCGATGATTTGCAGTGCCAGCATTTCATCTTGGTTCTTTGGCTGGCTGATTACTACTGATTTAATTGTAGCTGCGCCCAGTACTTTACATGCACGGAAACGCTTCTCACCACAAATCAGGTAATACTTGTTACCGTCTAGCTTATGAACTGTTACAGGTTGTAACAGACCATGCTCTTTAATAGACTCGGCCAGTTCTTGGATTTCTTCACTATCAAAGTCGGTTCTAACCTGCTTACCAACAACGATGGAGTCTAAAGGAATATCAATTAGTTGATTTTTGTTCTGCTCTTTTCCGAACAAAGCATTGGACAAAGACATAATAGAGTTATCTTTTTTAAAGCCCTCTTTCTGTCTGTCAAACAGTGAAGTTTTCTTATCTTCAGTAGTCACTTCATTCTTGATGAAGTCGGAAAAAATGCCGGTCATATTACTTCTCCTCCTGAGCAGCAGTTAATTGATCATTAAGTTCGATAGTGATGTTTTCTTTCTGACTGATTCTGGAAATGACTTCTCTTAAGAAATTGTCAAATTCAACAGCAGCTACTCTCCATGCTAACTGGGTGTATAAAGGAGTATTCTGGTAAATAGCAGCGTCGAAAGGTCCACGGTGGTAAAGGATTGAATTAAATATCTTACCCTGTAGGGCTTCTTTTAATTCCTGCGCCATAGCACGGTGTCTGCTCTGATTTCTGTCGATATTATTTAGAGCAAGACCTAAAAAAGCCTGTTCCCTTCCAATTACTGTCAAGTTTTCAAAGAAACCTTTTGTACCATCAATAACGAACGCTGTAGGCTGTACAGGTGTAATAACATAGTTGCTGGCAACCAATGCACCTAAGACATGATCTCCTAACTGAGGTGGGCAGTCGATAATTACAAAGTCATACTCTGATGCCAGTGATTCCATGTTATGAGTAAACGCATTCATAGCCTCTTCTGCTGTATATCTGTCTGAGCCATCAAGAGGCTGGGTTACACATCTTACTAAAGTCTGATCGTTAGGCTCTGTATATACAAGATCAACTTTATGTGTAGCGTGCATAGGCTTTAGCACTTTAAGATCTACAGCAGGATCAAAAAGTTCTTTAGCCTGTAAGCCGTTATAATTCAGGACATCGTAGGTAACTCCGTCTTTGGTTTCCTTAATTAAGGTATGAGAAATATTACCCTGTGTATCTAAGTCAACTACGAGAACTTTTTTACCGTAGCGTTCTGCTAATGACACAGCCATACCCCATGAAATTGTAGTCTTGCCTACTCCACCTTTCTGGTTAGTAAGGGCGATTGTTATACCCATTTTTAATCTCCAATATTAAAATTTAAAAAATCTTCTCTTGAGCTTCTTCAACGGACAGAGGTCCTGTTACCGATTCCTTAATTGCTTTACGTAATTCAGGGTCACTGTAGACTGTATCCATGAGCAGCATAAACTCTCGGTTATACTGATAAATGGCTTTATCAAAAAGTCTGAAAACTTCTTCTGGTGAAACTCTTGCTGGCATATCATCGAAATCAGCTGTATTAACTTTCTCTTTACCGTCTTCAACAATGATTTGATAAACATTCAAAGCTAGTACAAAGCAGCTTACTTCCAGATTAGTTTTGATGATATTTTGTAGATTCAGTTCAGTAGAATTTCTGAACCTTTCAGCAATAGAACCAATTGCAAACTTTGACATGTTAAAGAAGATCATGTTTCTTAATTCAACATAGTTTTCTTTAACCAAGTCTTTTTTAAATTCTCTTAAAGTTGTTTCTACAGCCAGTGGAAATAAAGTTTTAGTTGCATTTTTCCATACATAACAAAGCACTCTTTTTACCTCAGAGTTCTCATCTTCGTTATCTGAAAAAGTATGTTCATTTGATGCGATGATCTTTGAAACAATCTGTTCAAGAACGTTCTTATCAAAGTCTTTATTAGCTAAGGCAGGAGTAATTTTGAAGTTGATAGACATTTTTGTCTCCTATTAAAAATGTATCTTTAATAAAAATACGTTTTTTAATTTTAAAAATCAAGAAAAATCATTTTTTACAGAAATATTGATCAAAAATATTTTTGTTAAAAAAGTGATTATTTAGAGGAGCAAAAAAAATCAGAAAACAGCCTTTTGGTGGAGAACTGTTTTCTGATACACATAAGGTCAATCAAAATGTAACATCTTCAGCGAAAGCAGTGACAGTAATATCGCTTAAGATGATGTAAGTATAGGATTAAAGACTTTGAATAAAATTAGATTGTGGGGTTAAATTGACTGTTTATGAAAGAAAGTTGATATGTTGGTAGGGTAAATAATGAACCGTTCCAAACCTAGAAAAATCTAAGTTCGGAACAGTTTTACGGTGATTGGAAGATTAAGCTTCGATAATCTTCCATAATTCATCACCGTAACAAGGGTCTGAGACCCAGAGCTCCTTTCGCTCTGTGTCTAGACAACCCTCGGGAGGAGCTATTAAAGCTCCAAAAATTTCACCTCCGATGTTACGGAGGACCTCGAGGGCTTCCTCGATGGTGTCGTAAACACCATCTAAGTCGTACTCTTCATAATTAATGAAGCCTTTTTGTTTTTTTTCGTCGAAGTCGACGAATTCACGAGAATAATTAATTTTGTATGCCATTTTTAATGCCCTCCTTTGGGCTAGTAACCTTACTGAGGACAGAGATATTCCTAAAAGGAACATACTGTCCCTTTCAGGGAAGATACGATAGAAAAATTTTCTATCGTTAAAAATCAGATAGTAACGTCATCTGGGAAACGTCAGACAGAGTCTGAATGAATGATTTCAGTTTAGCAGTGTGTATATTTAAAAGTGGGTGGGGGGGGTAAAGTGAGAGTTTAACAAAAAGAAACCTTACCAAGGTTCGGTAAGGCTTTTAAGAGAGTTGTATTAGGAAACAAATAAAATTCAATACAACCAACTTCGCTTTAGCTAATTTTATTACAACGTTAATTCTATTGGAAGAAAGTTCTTAGGATAACTAGGCTTAACTATATGAGTTAAATAATATCTTAAATTCTTATCCTGTCTTTTAGTTAAATAGAACTCCCCTAGCTTATCAAGTCTGTATGCAATGTCTTCATCGGTATCACCGGATCTTCCAACAATTACTTTTAATTTGACTGTAATTTTTCTGATTTTTGGATTGTATCTAAAGTCAAACTCTTTATCGCAATATTTATCTCTAAGTTCAAAATCAAACGAATTATTCATAATTTTAAGTCCAAATTTTTATGTCATTTTAGCTACCATTTTGCTCGTAACCCGCATCACTACGAGGTTTTTATCAATTTTTCCACGACGTGGAAAAATATGATTTTTTAGAAAACGAGTGTGTTAATGATGTTGTCTTCATGTTCATCATTAAACTTAAAAATAGAGTCAATAACTTCCTGCTTTGAGTTTAAAATTTCATAATGGGTTGGTACTTTCTTAAAATTCTGTTTACCGTTTAACAGAGGTTTTAACTCATCTACGGTCTTACATTCATGAGCAAATACCTTTATAGAATTGCAGTAGCGTACAAGATCGTCTAAATCTTCAAAGAAATGAGCTGTTGCTGTGTGGTACTTATCAATTGTATTTTTAACAACTTCTAATAGATAAAATCCTTCACCTGAATGTTTTGCAAAATCTAAACAGTCATAAACTACAGGAGCTTTATCAAGATCATTGTCAGCATCAATAAAACGAAGATAATCAATATCTAGCAACTGACTCTTTGCGCTTTCTAAAGTATCGTCAGGATCATCACAATACTGTTTTGCATCATTATAAGTTTTGTCAAACAATTCTTTACACTTCATATCAGGCTCCTGAATTACCTTTAACTAATGATAATATTATATCACATATTGTAATATTTTTAAAGATAAATTCAGAGCAAAAAAAAATCCTATCAGTAAAAACTGATAGGACTTTTAGGTTAAATTACAGCAAAAGCTGTACAACCGTTTATTTTACCATTTTCATCACGTGTAGTCCCCTCAACAATCATTAGATCGTCTCTTTCAGGAGCAGCAGCTGCTGTTAAGAAAGAAACTAAATAGATTGAATTTGGTTGAGGCTCCATCAGATCAATAGGATCTGAATAACACTTTCTGTAGACATTAAATATTTCTCCGTCCACCATAATTTGGCGAACGACTTTTTTGTTTTCTACAGCTCTTGCAACAATTCCTGTTGCAGGAACAACTTTCCAAGGCTTTACATCCTTTTTAGGTTGTAGTGTTTTGTAATTTCCAACCTGGATTGTTTCACAATCCTGTGGCCTGAATAAGTTAACATCGTGAGGTGTTAAATTGATAAAATTTACGTTTTCCATTTTTGTCTCCTTTGACATTTATTCCCAAGAAGACAAATCATTCCCGTAAGGGAAATCAAAGTCTCCCTTAGGGAAGTGAACAGTTGCACCATTGCAACTGTTAAAAAAAATATTTGATGTAACGTCATCAAGGAACGTCAGAGTAACCTCTGAATGAATGATTACAGTTTACGAAGAAGAAAGGCATTAAAATGCCTAGTCAGGTGTAACCTTGAGGTTTATGAAAGATTTTTTGAAAAGATTTCAGGCTTTGTGAGCTAAAGAATAAAAAAAAGCCCCGGATTGCTCCGAGGCATTATCCAACAACGGATAATCAATGACAAATAGCCAATTAAGACTTAAGTGATTAAAAAAACTAATATAGTGGTTTAAAACTTCATTTATCTAAAATTATAGGTTACACCAAGATAAGCAAGACCTGCATCAAAGTCTGCGGTCTTACCTGTGTTTTTGTTTTCAAGTTCTGCTGTGTGCATTAAGAAATCGTAGCCTGCACGAACGCCAATTCCGTTACTGAATCTGTAACTTGCACCGGCACCCAAGACAGCTCCAAACTGAGTGCCTGTATCGTCAGTAAGACCTGAGAACTTGGTATAGGTAAGTGTAGGACCTGCTTTAGCAAAGAGTTCAACACCCTTAATATTGGTAGAGAACTTGCCGTAAAGTTCTACTACATGTTGCTTGATTTTAACATCGACTTTTTCGTAGCCCTGAGATAACTTCAATTTGCCAGAGTCTAAGTAATCATAACCTAAACCCAAAGCGAACCAGCGTTTAAAATTGTATTCACCCATCACTCTTAAAGCGGTACCCGATAAATCTTTGTCAACATTTGCATGGGTTCCGGAAGTAAGATTATTTAGATCGCTTACAGTTGCGTTGTTTGCTGCAACTGAGGCTCCAAAAGTCCAAGAATGTGCTTTAACTACATGTGGATTTTTGGCAGCATTAGCATTAAAACTCAATACGCCTATGGCAAGTCCTGCCATTAAAAGAGTGATTTTTTTCATTATCGCTTATGTTCCTTTTATTGTCTGTTTAAAAAAGTTCTCAAGTTGTTTTTATCATCAGTCGATATTAGCTATGCTTTGATATTGCTTTTATTGCTATGATGGTTTGAGGCATTTACAGTTACTAGACTGAGCCTACGATTACTGCTTTTACTTCATTAGCAAGGTTACATGCTAACTCTTCCATATCAAACTTCTTTGAAGTTGAGGTGTAAGAGTAGGTTCCCTGCATGTACTTCCATACCTCGCAAAGTTTGATTTCTTCGCCAGAGTCTTCGTAATCAGGAGCGTACTCACGTACGTACTCGTTGAAGCGGTCGCAGAATTTCTTCTTTTCGTCTTCTGAAGCATGGCCAAACAAGGTAGGAATATGTACTTTAAACTGTTTCATATTAACGTCCTGTAAAAATATAGTTACTTTTAGTATTGGAGAGTCTGAACAAATTATTTCTGTTCGTTTAACAATGTAGATTGCTAAAAGCTCATTTAGCTATACAAATGGGGTAATCTCTCGGTTTAGTCCAATTTTTAACTTTTTACGCACAATCTTTTTACGGCATACATCTTCTTAAAACCTTGTGGTTAAGCCTCTCTCTTATGTTTGTTTTGGTTTAAAACTGGTTCTGACACAATTTGTAGCAGAATATTCAAGTTCTATTTCTGCACTGTTTTGTTACAGCTAAACACATTAAGTCTCTTTTACCTGTTAACAGACTTGAACAGTTTTAAAATTTCAAAGACTTGTATGTGTGTTCTAACTGTTTGAGCATTTATCAAGCTCAATTAAATCTTCTAATGAATAATCTTCAACTACCTCATTGTCAGCATACGGATTTAAATTCTTTCTCTTACGTTCGCCTTCCATAGCAAAGCTTGCAAGATGGGTTAAGACAACATCGGAATCTTTACAGTCGACAGTAGCATTAGCCTCATACTTGTAGATTTCCACACCGTAGAAAAACTCGTTGCTTTCAGCAAACTTTAAAGCAGCTGTATAGGTATTAAAGTACTTTCTCTTGACGATTCTGTCTTTAGAGGCTGAATACAGATTTACGTAGTACATCTGGATATCATGTCCTTCAGGCAGCTCGCCCTTAGAGTCAATGATTTTAAGAGTCTGTCTGCCCTTTTCATCTGTAGAGATTTTTACCAGTTCATAAGACTGAGCTCTGGTGTCAAGTAGTAATTCCTGTGCTTCCTGATAAGAGTCTGCAACATAACCTGACAGTAATGGCTGTTTTAGATTTAATTGCAGAGAATAAAGAACTTTCTTTCTGTTGGGACGTTTGTTTGTCATAGTTCACCCGTTTATTTAACTGTTATGCAGTTTTATCTTTAAAAATCTAATTAGTCTCTTTGTCTGTAACAAAATTTAATGGCTTTTAAATCTGGAATCGACAAAGGAAAAATCCTCAAGCACAATAGCCTTAGGTGCAGTTGTAGAACTTGAGAGATTTAGCTCTGTAACAGTCTTAAGTTTCTTATTAAAAGTCTGATGTAGCTTCCTGCCGGTGAAGTTATATCTCAAGCTTAATACCAGCAGGAGCAGCGGAAATACTACTGCCCACATACTGAAACTCCTTATGTTTTTCTTATGTTTGTGATTGTTTGTTTACCTGTTAGAACTGATTAAGATCTAAACTGTCTACAGTCTGCATTGAAGCATTAGCCTGAGCGATACCCTGTAAAGCTTCAGGTGAGGCAGTTCCAATTCCAGTATTTACAGCTCCAAAGTTATTAGGCATCATCTGTCCATCAAATGGATTTAACTGTTGCTGATTTGGCTGCATTGTTTCCTGATTAAAAGTGTTCTGCATATTTACCTGTGGATTTGCAGAAGGTGTTGCTGCAGGTGCGCTCTGTTCTGTCTGAGATACTTGAGCTGTCTGAGGAGCCTGAGCAGTTTCAGCCACAGCTGACTTTCTTCTTCTCTTAGGAGCATTTTCAGGAGTGAACTTTGAAGTTCTGTCGGCAACCTTTAAAGCAATCTGGCTCTGATATGCCTGTGGTAACTGAGATAAAGCAGGCTTAATCTTTTCCATTAAAGAGTTCAGCTGTTCCAAGTTTCCACAATTATCAATAGACTGCATAATGGTTGTAACTGCTTTTGCCTGAATATTGGCAATTTCTACAGCTGACTGGCCCTGCTCCTGCTCATGGTACTCATAAGAGTTACTCTTTAATTCAGCAACATCTTCAGAAGAAGTACCCTCCAGGTTGTAAGCCATACGAACAGCACGGGTGAAGGCACGGTTACACATCATCTGACATGGGTGACCAGTCCATGCACCGGTCTTACCGATATCATCAATAAAAGCGTAACCGATAGTTGGGTGAGCCATATCTTTACGATAAATCTTGCACTCAACCATAGATGGAATTTCTTTAGTTACCATGGTGTCGTGAGGAACTTTTTTGCGTGCATTCGGATCCCAGATCCAAGTTGTTTCCTTAAATTCCTTTTTAACTCTATCGTGCATTACGTATTCAAGACCGTCAGACTGAGGATTGGTAGCATAGATCTTGATATAACCCTCAAGTAAAATCTGAGTTTTGATGGTCTTGGACTTTTCATCAAAATATGAAGCAATTTCAGTCTTTAATGGGTTTAAATTGTTATCAAGACAAGTATATAAGTACTCGTTAATGCACTGTGGTGCAATTGAAGACAGTATATTTGAAGGTACGTCTTTTAAGATCTTATAGTTTAGGTGTAACCATAAATCGTCAATGGAGCCTGCAATGTTAAACTGATGTTTAACTTTTAGAACTACAGGCAGGAAGGTATCAATCAAAGGTAAGATATGATCACGATCAGGAATAGCGTTGCGAATTCCCTCAGAAGGAATATCGTCAGAGGTACTGCGTCTTACCTGATTATGAGCAGTCATTGGGCTGTTTAAACCCAAAGCTGATAACTGGTTCTCGATATTATTGATGTTATTTGTCATGTTAACGTTGTTGTTCATAAGAAGTACTCCGTTATAATTATATTACTTTATGTGATATTTCTATTTATCATAATATTACATTTTGTAATATTTGCAAGTAAATATTTAAAAATTTCTTTATAAATATCTGAATGTTACGTTCTATAACTTTTCAATTTTTACAAGGGAACAAAAGTATGATTTTTAGGATTTTTGTTTTAAATAAATCCAGTACAAAATTTAAACCGGGTGATGTTTTTTGGAGGGACAAATATTCTCTTCAGATTTTTTGCTCTTAGCTTTTTTAATTCTTAGTGTTTTCTAGGTAACTTAGTTAATTTATTCTCTTTCGGTCTATCTTTACCCCACGAAAAATCATAAATCCGCTCTTCATCTGTAAAAATTGCTCTTACTTTATAAAAAGGAGCATATATGCAGAACAATTCAAACGATCCTTCAAAGGACATTCAACAGAATACTGAGGAAAAATCAGCAGCACAGATCTTAAGAGAAGAACCTTCTATGCCTTCAGACAAGTTAAAGGAAGATTTGAAGAATAAGACTTCTGAGAGCAAGACCGACGCTGACACCAATAAAGCTCAGGAGCCTAATCAGAATGCACAGTCAGGTAACGTAAATCCAAATGAAGAGTTCAAAGTAAATATTCAGAAACTTTCAAAGAAAACCTTGGATTTCTTCAAGAAAGCTGGTAAGCAGATTATGAAGAAAGAAGAGGAATCAAAAGAAGAGAATGTAAAAGGCGTTTATGCAGCTAATGCCAAGACCAATTACATACACGAGTTTTTCTCACACCGTCAGAATTTAGGTTTAACTCTGTCCGTATTAGCTCTGACAATATCATCTATTGCTTTCTTAAAGTCCGGTGACAGTGCATCTGGAGCTTTTATTGAAGCTGAAAATGACGTAACCACACAGACAGTTGCTCATTTAGATAAAAACGGAGATGAAGTACCTCAAGTACAAGGTATCGTATTTGCAGATCAAAAAGCTTTTGAACTTGCTGTAGCCAATGCAGTTAAGTCTCAGCACTTAATTCCTGAAAAGGTTCAAAGTGGTGATGATAGCGGTTCATTAACCAAGCAGCAGTTCAACGCACGTGTTGCTCAGGCACTTGAAGATATTCGTACCGCACAGTTAATTGGTGAAATCAAAGCTAAGAAAGAGAAATACGCTAACGCAGCTAACACTGTTCCTGAGGAGCGTCACCTCTACGGTAATGTTAACGCTCGTTTCGTAATCAAAGAGTTCTCTGACTTAGAGTGCCCTTACTGCAAACGCTTCTTTGAGACTCCAAAGGCAGTAGCAGACCGTTCTAACGGTCAGGTTGCTGTAGAGTGGTTCCATACTCCTCTATCATTCCATGATCCTGTTGCTACTAATGAGGCTGTTGCAACCGAGTGTGTAGCTAAGTTAGGCGGTAACCGTGCTTTCTGGGCATCATTACAGCACATCTTTGATACAACCTACGGTAACGGTCAGGGAACTCCAATCTTAGGCAACATTCCTAAGGCATTCGAGTTAAATGACGATGCTTATCTAACCTGTATCAATGATAAGTCAATTACTTCAAAGATTGAGAAATCAAAGCAGTTAGCTGCATCTTATGGTATTTCAGGTACTCCTGCTTCAGTGATTGTTGATACCAAGACAGGTCATTCTGTAACCGTTTCAGGTGCTCAGGATGCTTCAGCTTTAATGAACGCTATTGAGAACCTTAATGCTCAGGAAGAGCCTGATAACGTAGAGCCTGAAGCTCATTCAGAAGAAGTAGCTACCGCTAAAGCTCCAGCTAACAACTAATCTATAAATAAAACCTTCACGAGGAGTTTGTATGAACAACAGTAAGAAGGTTTTATCAGTTCTATTTATTTCTTTATTTACTATTACATCATACGCAGGAACCTCTGATGACGGAGGTTCCTTTTTTGGTATGGGCAATAGTAGTCAAGGAACTGATAACACCATTCCAAACGAAAGACGTTTTTTACCTAAAGGTGATCTTTCAGATATGAGTCCTGCTGAGATTAAACATCTTCAGAATATGAGAAGAATGCAGACCAAGCAGGAGATCCAGACTTCTACTTTTAACAAGATGGTAATGAACAAAAAAGATAAACGTGCCATTGATTACAATGAGAAATTGCAGTACGTCTATCAGCGTCAGTTAAAAGAAGATGATCTAACTCCTGAACAAAAGCAGAAGATTTACAAAGGATTACGTAAAGCCAAAGCTCAAGAAGCTGCTGCTCGTAAAAAGTATGAACAGACAAAAGATCTTCGAGATAAAGCTTATGCCGACATGGTCAAGCAAAATGAACAGGACATGATGGACGAAGTTACTAAAATTCGTCAAAACAGACTTAAAGAAAAGAATATTGATGTACAGCAGTTTTTTGACTTCACAAAAACTGAAAATTATCAGAAGAATTTAAAAGCTATTAACAAACAGGCTCAGGAAACCATCAGGACAGCAAAGAAAAGTGAAAAGCCAAAGCAGGTTTTTCATTATGAAAGTGAAAAGAAAGGCTTAACTGCTGAAGAAAAGCAAAAATTACAAGAATTTTTAAATTCTCCTGAAGGTCAAAATCTTGCGCCTACTGTAAAACAGTCTGTAGAAGATCTTTTAAAAGGTAAAACACGAGTTGACAATAAAACACAGGCTCGTAAACAAAAAAGTGTCTTCTTTGATTTTGATGGTGAAGAAGAGGAAGAAGAAGCTGTAAACCTGCCTACTCAGATTGGCTCATTGGCTGAGGCAGAGAAACTTTTTGATAAAGATGGTAAAGGTGGAGTTCTAATTCCAAATCAACCAATTCACATGGCTCCACAGGTACGTGAAGCTATTCGTAAGAGAGTTGAACTATTAGTTAAGACTCAAGGCCTTTATGGTATGCGTTCTTTTGAAAGAGATGCATTAAATGCCATGCTTTTTAACTACGGTGTTCAACTCTTAGATGACGGCAGTGTCATTGCATTAGAACCTGTTGATGATCCTGTTCAGACTGCCAAGGAAAAACCTGAAGTTGCTCCAGGCATTGAAGTTCCTAAAGGGGCGCAGGAGGTTGTCATCGGAGAGTATGCTCCAACTGAAGAAGACGAGAATTTACCTAAACTTGACGAGTTGAATAATACTACAGCAAGCAAAGGTAATACTCCATCTGATGCTGTTGAAGATTATGAGTACGGCTATGATGCCTATCAGAAATACGACAACTCCGGTAAAGGCACTAACACAGCTGGTGAAAAGGCTGAGAAGTCTTTAAAAGAACAGACCTTGCAGGAATTTAATTTAGAAGGAGAGCACTGATGTTTAAAGGTAGAAAAAGACCTCATCGTCCTAACAAAGAAGCTTTACCTGTAATGAGAAAAAGTAAGGATTTTAAACATAGAGAAAGCATTTATGAGAAGTATTCATTTATTTGGATCTTCACTTTCTTTGTGTTCTTTATGTTCATATTCTTAATCTACATTCCAGGCATTGTCATTGAGAAGATCAGTGACGCTCATGAAGAGGCTTATGAAGCTAAAAAGCCTGTACCTGTCTTTGAAACTTACCCTGAAGTTATACGTCAGGCAGCACGAGCTGACTTGGAGAAAAATCTGCTAAAAGCCAATCTTACAGATGCCAATGTTGCGGTGCTGAACCGTAAGATTTTACCATTAGGTCTTGCTGTAGATAATCACTCAAGCGTACGAGTTCTTTCAAAAGAAGAATGGGAAGAAGCGAAGAAAGCTGACAAAGAAGCCTTTGATTTGCATTCACGCAACATGCTAGAAATTGCAGCTTACGAATATGAGAAATTACGTAAAGAACATCTTAATTTCTTAAAAGATGATGCTGTAGTTTCTGGAAAATCCGAAGTTAAGACTGACGCTCCTGAAGTTGAAGATAATAGCAATGGTACTGTAGCTGAAGAAGAGGAAGAAGAGATTGTTCAGGACAATCTTGAAGCCTTTTATGAAGCTACCAATAAAGTACAGCAGCGTCAGCTGTCAAAAACTCAGATGCGAGCCCTGCAAAGACAGAAGTTACTTATGCGCTATCTTTTAAACTCAATGCAGAACTCTTTAAAAGTAGCTCGTTCTCAGAATGGGCACGTAACTCAGGGAAGCCGTTATCTTCAAGAGCAGATTGACTATTACTCAAGATAAGTAAAGAACAACATCTCTACAAGCTGTATTGCAAACTCAGTTCTACAGGCGTTTCCTATTCTTACAAAAATCAAAATATTATTATGGATAAAATAAAACAAAAAGCAGACTTAGCGCTGCTTACTTTAACTTTAGGTGTTCTTGTCTATTTCTTCGCCTGCTGGATTGTCACTAAAGATTTAACTATGGACGATTACTGGTATAAAACTGTTCCATTTAACATGGAATGGTTTGGCCAAAGATGGGAAACTTGGTCTCAGCGAATTGCTATTGATGCTTTTGTCGTATGGCTGACAAGAACCAGTGAGTTATCCTGCGAAGTAATTACAATTTTAATCTGGATTGCACTTGCAGTATCACTGCTATGGTCACTTCGTATTAAAAATCTTAGTGCAGGTATTGCTGTTGTACTCACTCTCACTTTTCAGAACGTCTTTGAAGTGGAAACAGCAGGCTATTTTACAACACACTTAAATTATGTTCTCCCGGTATTCTTAGCAATCCTTGTCTGCAATATTCTCTATCTTCAGAAAATCAATGGCCTTGTAGCACTTCTCATGTTCTGCATGGTCTATATTCTCGGAAATCAGGAACTTGCTGCTATCGGAATGATACCTATTTTGGGGTGGATTTTCTTTAAAGGACCAAAGCAGAACAGAAGCTATGTCGTAGCCTGTTTTTTAATTACATTGTTATGCATAGTCCTATTCTTTATGTGTGGTGCTACTACAGTAAGAAAGTGCGTTCATGGTCTTCAGGAATATCCAAACTTTGAGTCTCTATCTGTACTCTACAAAATCTACAGTGGCTCATTAGTTACTTTGACTTACTATTTCTGTCAGATTAACTACTTTAGCATTTTCTTAATAAGTACTCTTACTTTCTGTCTTTTAAAGCAGCAGAACAAACTTACATGGGTTAATGCGGTAATTACTGTTGTTATTGTATATCTGTGCCACTACGTAGCAAGTCAGTTTAATGAAGAGTTAATTTACACCAATCTACATTATCAATATGCCAATAATATTCACTTTACAGGGCTAAGACCAGTTTTACTGTACTTGTATTCATTATTGTGTGTAATCGCTGTAATTATTGAGATTTGTGCCCTCTCCGTTAAAAATCAAGTAAAGTTGCTACTCTTGGGATTATTAGGAGTAGGTTTTGCAGTAAGAATGGTAATGGCTTTTTCTCCAACTATCTTTTTCTCTCTTTCAAGAACCTTTATCTTCTTTAACTTCGCAATACTGTTATGTGCTCTGTTTGCTTTAAAACAATATCAGCTGTTAAACTCAAAGAAAGTACACCTGACAATCATTGTTTTAGCTGTCTTAGCTTTAATTCCTCGTTTTGATTTTTTAAAGTCTGACGATTACAAAGATCATTTTCCTTACTATCCGTTCTTTGAACGTCACTTCGATATGATGGTTTATAAGTGTCAGCTAAAGTACAATATTCGTAAATCTCATATTGCAGATCTTGATAATGCTTATTACAAAGACTTCAAGAATCTTAACAAGCAACTTAGAAAGCTTGATGAACGCAACAAGCGCCTTATCGAAGGTAATTTCCCCGCTCCAGTCTTTCAACATCCGTTACATGATAGATCACGTCGTAATGAACCTATCATTGTACCTGATTCTAAAATTGTCGTTAAATCGACTCTAACAGACATCGAGAACTAAGATATAATTGTGATGTAGATTTTACTGTATACATTCTTTTGGGAAGCTGTGAAAAGCTTCCCTTTTTTATTGGGTAATTTTTAATTACAATAAAGTACGCTCAAATACCGTGGTTATCGTGTTTTACTATGATATAAGGATGTTTTTATGTTATATACAACGAGAAAGTCAGCAGGAGCTGACTTAAACAAACAACTTTCAAGTTTAGTATCTCCTAAAAAGAAGAATGTGTTTGAAATGATTGGCAGTGGTGTTTCTACAACCCTCAATATCATTTCAAATACTGCCAAGACTATAGAAAACTGCAGCGAAATGATGTACCAGGCTACTACTCAAATGAATAAAGCTATGTACAATAAATTAAGTCCTGAAGCAAAAGCTGAATTTGATGCTCGCATGGCTGAATTACACATTGACGTTTCTAAGTATAAAAACAAATAATTATGGCAAGTGATATAAGTGACAAGTTATCAATGGACAGATAAACAAAAACTGGAGCTTATCGCCTGTATCTTAGAACGATAACAACTCCAGTTTCTTTATTCCCTACAAAGGATGACTAAATGCGTATTTAAGCTTTTCTAAAATAACTTCAAGTCGTGCCCTTGTAATCTTTTCATCAATATTCAACAGAAACCTTACTGATTTGTCTACCCGGTTTATTTCTGAGTTATGACTTTCACCTCTTGTCTTGATGTATATAATATCGTCATTATTTACATCGTAACATACATGAAGATATGAATAATCTTCTCTGTAATTAACCTCACCTGAAGCTGTGACCAGTGCATCTAACTGCTCCTGTTTAAACATAGGCAGACCTCTCTGTATTTGTTTATTAGGTTACTGATATAAACTGCTAAGGCTTTTCTGTGTATTTTTAATTTTTACTTCCAATATCTGTCTTAAATCAAATTCATCAATCTTATTGTCGATGTTATAAATAAACTCGATATTGCTATCACGAAATCCTACTTTAGCCTCATGGTTACGGTCGGCTGTCATGATGTATATAAGATTCTCACTTTTTGTATCGTAACAAACGTGGATAAAGGAGTAATTTTGATGGAAATTTACTCTTTTTGATAAATTTGCGAGCTCTGTCACCTGATTACTTTTTAACATTGTGTTTCCCCTCCTCTACATTTCAATGTGAGCATCGTCGTTCTCATCAAAATAAAAAGGGGTCTTTGTGTGGCGTGTAGGCAAGAAACATAGAGCAATCTTATTCCAGATATTTACTCTCTTTTGCAATCTTCTGGTAATGTTGAAGATGAAGTCATTTACAGACAATTCATCTACAAACAGTAAATATTCCTCTGTGGATTTACTTAACAGGTACTCGTTTAATTTTAAAGTCATAAATACAGCAACATTGAACATTTCATGAGATTCTGTCTTTGGTTTACGTTCAAATTTTCCTAGAACAAAACAGAAGAACAGATAAAGTGACTCTGCTATATACTTGCGTTGCTTTGGCATGAACATGAAAAAGAAATACGCTAATGCAAGTGCAAGAGAAATAGATATACTTAATTTAGATACAAAACATAATCCTAAGCCAATCAAAAACAGCATAAAACCTGATAAAGCAAAGATTTGTAGCTCTAGTTTTCTGTTTCTGTTTAAATGGCTCTGTAGAGTAATAAAATCAAAAATGTATGGATTAAAACCTACTCCGTATGATCCTAAGATCATTGAACATATCTTTGTAACTTCGGTATTATCAATCTCAGGTAATTTATCACCAGTGTCTTTTAAATATGGAATAACGGTACCGTTCTTTACAGCTAAAAACTGAAGAAAGAATGAATTGTTCTTACTCATGTTCTACTCCTCAATTTCTCGTGTTGATATTCAGTGAACTTGTGCGGTTTGAAAAGTAATGATTAAGAAACCTTTCAAAAACATCCTTTGGTGGCTCCAGTCTTATAGAGCACTTATACAATTTCTCGTAGGTAGTTTTAATCTCCTCAACATAATGGTAAATATTCATGAACAGATCGTTGGCTGTTTTTAATAACTTGTCATTATGCTTTGTGAACTCTTTATCAATCTTAGTTCTTTTTACGGTCTTCAAGTTATAAATACTGTAGATATATCTCTTTAACTGCACAGATAGAAGCTTTAATTTTATATCTCCCATATTCTGTAAGTTATGACAGATAATTTCTAAATGCTGTTTTCTATGTTCTGCGTCAGCTACGCTTTTAGCTTTATCAACTTCAAGATCATCAAACTCACAATTAAAGATTTGTCTGTTCTCGTACCACTCTTCCCAATGTTTAGAAGGGAATAATGTAAGAAGATTTATTATTTTGTAATCATGCATATTTTTACTTCGGTGATGTTCAAAATAAAATCGTGAGTTATTTTAATTTTAGACTCACGATTTTTCTATTACTTTGATTTTGCGCTGTATTTTTGAATTAAATGATTCCGGTAATTTTCAAGTCTTTTTAAACTCTCACCTTGTGCTAGGCTCTCTGCTACGAACATCGTATACAATTCCGAGTTTTCTTTCTCTAACTTGGTTATTCTGTCATTTAAGATACCTTCCCGACAAGACATCATGTAGCAGATAAAGGCTACGAGAACTGTTGCGCAGATTGTACAAAAATGCAGCAGCACATACCATTTTTGAGGATCACCTTTTTTTACCAGATTATCCATTTAATTCTCCAATTATTCAGGAATATCAATTTGTGGTGCTGGCTGTTTTGCACCTTCACCACCTGAGTTCTTTACATTAGGTAATAATGACTGACCTGAAAAATCACCAAATGGATTCATACCTCCAGTAAAGCCCATTATCTGTGTGAATAAAGAAGAGATGTCTTTACCGTTGATAGTAAAGTTACCTTTCTCAACTTGAAGCTTTGAAGTAAGGGTTTTGTCTTCCTGTGCTGTAATGAAGTTTGACTTTACTAACCCCTGAATAAAGGTATTCTTTGGCTCTGTAAATGACTGCCCCGATAGTTTTAAGGTATAGTCTGCCTTGAACTTATTCATGTCCGGTGCTGAAGTTGTAACTGGTGTATTTGTACCTTCAAGGACTACATTACCTACGATGAGGTTTTTACCAATGGCAAATTTCAAGCCGTTAGCTTCTTTACCGTCATTCTGCATTCTTCTGTAATACTCAGCATTGCTGAATGAATACATCTGTGCTGAATTTGCAATATCCACTGTTCCAATCTTCAAATGTGAGAAGCTAGGAGCGGAATAATCGTCTGCGTCTTTAAAGAATGATGTAATAGGAGCTGAATAAGTTACATTAGCTAAATTTATTTTTGTGTTACCGTTAAACTTACTGTCAATAGTAGCTTCAGGTGCAGTTAGATTCAGAATGTACTTATCTAGATCAGTATCTGAATAGTTAAACTTGATTAAGCCCTGATATTTGTGAGTTGAAACTTTTGTTGTTCCTTCTTCATCTAAAACGTATGAAACAGGAATTTGAGAATCAACTTTAAATTTTAACTCTGCACTTCTAAATCCTGCGCTTAGGTTTAACTGACTGATACCATATTTGCCAATGATCTGATTTAACGGAGCTTTGTCTTCAATATAAATATCTGCGAATAACTCTGTTGGGCTCGAAATTGCTTCAATTGTGATCTGAGATGTTGGTACAGGAATACCTACATCTTTGGGTGAAATTGTGATTGCAGCTTTCTTATAGAAGAATAACCATAAGTTGGATGACTTGTATGAAACGTCATACTTATCATTAGAAAACTTCTTTGTTAATTCAGCCATCTTCTCATCAAACTGCTGTGAGAAACCGTATGAAGTAATTACACCTACACCTGTTGATAAACCGATTGCAATAAATAATGTTGCTATAAGATTTCTTTTAAAGTTTTTTGGGTTTGCATACTTCTGTAGCTTTTCGTCAATTCTTTCCTCTAGACTTTTCTTTTCATCGTTGTGAGGAGTTGTCTGTGCAGTATCCTGCTTTACCTCTTCTGCTTTAGGAGCTGATGTATCTACATTAGCCTTTTCGTTGTTTTCCATTTAATAAAATCCTTTTTTTGATCAAAAAAAAATATTACTAGCTAGGCTAGTGGGATTAATCTTAGAAAATTAAGGGTAAATCTGTCCTGTAGTTAGGGGGTAACTTTGAACTTGATAATAGTTAATATTTGGTGGTTAAAGATTGGATTAAATCATAGATTTCTGTTAATTCATATTCTTAATACAAATATCTGTTTATTCTGTTGTCTTGAATAAAAATAACTAATAAATTGAAAGAAGATAAATTTCAGTATGAACTGATATTTTGATATAAAAAAATCAGTTCATATTTTGCATTGAATAATTTGCTCTGACTATGAACTGATATGTATGATATTAAGAATATTTATTTGAGTTTATTTATCTTCTGTTAAGTCGTTTACTTCATTGTATCCATTCTCTTCGTTGGTAATTGTTGAATTAAGCTCTGTGCTTTCCATGTCATTCAGAGTTTTATTAATGTCTCCTAAATAAATATTAAGTTGTCGTGCTTTTCTTTTAAATTCACCTAAAACCCTCGTTGCCTTTCTAATTTGAGCAAACCTCTCTTCATATTTCATGATTAGGTCTACTTGCCATTTTGCTTCACCGGCAAAAGCCTTTCTTTTATAAATAATACCGTCGGGATCATTCAAAGGTATTCTTGTAATAAAGTATTTGATTTTACCTTCAATCTTACGACCGTTTCTTTTGGACCAGTAAATTGATTCTAATGTACCAGCATTTTCTGGCTCTTTAATTTTGCAATTATCAAAATCAAATATATCTTTTCTGAAATTTACATTAACTGTGAACTTAAAGAATGAATTTCTTTTTTTAGCTTCCAAGATAGACTCTTCAAAGAAACTGCTTTTAAGGTGTCTAGCTTCGATATAAAGAGCTAGCCTGATCTTAGCTAATATTGAATTAAGATCGTTAATTCGATCAGAGTTTTCTTTAAAAATATTAGAAATATCATCTAGAGTTAAATGTGCTTCTTTTGAACCTTTTTCCTGATCAAGTAAAGACAGAAGTTTTCCACCTATTTGACGCACTGTTGAATTATCTGAATTATTCATGTTATAAACCTAATTTTTACTTTAATACAAATGAACGGCACGCTAATAACAAGCAAAGCAGTTTTACCCCCCTGTCCACGCTTTAAGAGCGATCTTTTTAAGGACTAAAGATGAGGAAAAATTTACCGCATATCCGCTTATACTAAAGCGTGCCATGGGGTACGACACGCTTTGATGGGGTAAAGTAAGAGTTTTGGGTATTAAAATTGGTTAAAACACAAAAATGGACCGTGGCACTGTTTATTATAAGCGTGCCATGGGGTACGACACGCTTTGATACCAATACACTCTTTTGACTCAATAATCTGTATGATCCAATTAAATTATCAGCGTGGCACTGTTTATTTTATGCGTGCCACGGTGGGCGGCACGCTTTGATATCAAATTCAAAATCAATAAATGTAATCGTGTTAAAAAATTCATTATTATTGTTTTATCTGCTTTATTAAAAGCGTGCCATGGGGTACGGCACGCTTTGATACTAATGATATTTTTACTTAATATTTGTCTGTATCCTTAACATATCGAACATTTCTGAATTTTGGAAACTCAAATGAGTCATCACAACTAATTTCGCTAAAATCATCTGAAGCAATACCTAATGCGACTTTTAAATTATTAGTAATTTGTTCTGAGTTGCTAGATATGTATCTTTTAATTTTATTAAGTTTACAAGAAATCTCCATTATAGTTTTAGAGAGTTCTTTGTTCTTTAACACATAAGCCCTGTTCTGATAAGTTTGTAATATCTGTAAGATGATAGTTACCCAGTGGTTATAATCAGCCAGTCTTAAGAGTAATTCAGGCTGAGATATGTCAAAGAAGTCTATTTGAGCTGATACAAACTCGTTAATTTGATCTGCAAGTGATGAATACTTGTTAAGTAAATATCTGTATCTGTCAAGACGACCTACTTCTGTTGGGTTGGTTAAGCTGGTTGTTCTTTTAGTTAAATTTTGATTTTTTGAAGCTGTAGTAAACATAAAAAAATTCCTCGAACTCGTTTTTAACAATTTTGATTTTTTGAGTTATAAGAGTTTTTTTAACTTATATAGGTGACCAAATTTTTCTCACAAGGCACAAAAGTTTTCTGTGTATGTGACCAAAAGTTTTTCACACCATGACTATATTTTTTGGGGAAGAGCAAGTTATCAACATGATGACTATTTAATTCCGACTCTATATTCTTTAAGGCCGTAAGCCTGAACAGATCATCTTTGCTAATCAGTTGGTGCTTTGTCATATCTTTTATATCGGAAGATAATTCAGTAATTGTGGTGTTTTGATTATTGTTTTCAGTTTTAGTGTTTGTAACGCTATTCTTAACAATTTCTGGTAGCTCGATCTTCTCCTCGTAAATAGTACGTACTGTGTTTTCATTTTGAATTGATGCTGTATTCTTATTAACACAAGCATAACCTTCTTTGATCTTATGAATTTTCTTCTTACTGTATTTCAGACATTTCTTTGAAATAGTAAGTGAGATCAATTTGCTATACTCATTGAATAAATTGTCTGAGAATGAAATTGAATGATTTAATAATGCTTTACCTGATAACTTGGTATCTGTTTCAGGCTCATTAACTGAAATCATTTCTAGATCAACCATTTTGGTTAAAGTATTGATAACAGTCTTTTCAGTAATGTTTAAATCTGTTACTAAATGTTTTATCTGAATTGGACTAACATTAAAACCGTCCCCTGCTCTGTAATTAAATGAAGCTTTATCCAACATCATCGAGAGGATAAGCATTAAAGTACAGTCTGCGATGTATTCAGCTTTTTCAGTGCAGTCATCACTGGATTTTGAAACTTTCTTAATGCCGAAAATTGGTAAAAACTGTTTATTTTCACCTTTGGTTATAGCGATCTGACAAGTGTTTTTATATTGAGTATTACTGATTAAAAGAGGTGCTTCTTGAGTTAAAAGATTTAATTGATGTCTAACCATTCTTCCAGTTAAAACCTGTCCCTGACAGATGTAATCTGAAATTGTGGTTGTGGTGATTGAAATAAGACCATCACGACATATCTTACAGTTATCCATAAGAGCAGTCAGCTTAGAGAAGACTACCAGCCCCTGTGATGAGAATTTACGGTATATAGGGGTAAACTTGCCTTGAGCAGCTGAAAGTTTAGTCTTTTGAACTGATAAATGGTTGCCAGTGAGAATTGGAAGATGATCCTTGAAGAGCTTGCCTTCAAAATTTAATGTGTACAACATAACAAAATTTTCCTAAAGTTATGTATGTATTTGTTGAATACAAGCTTTTTTGTGTGTTATAATGCAAGCGTTCGCTTGTAGAACAAATACTAGTCAACTTTAGCGAGTTGACCACGCCTCGGTAGAAAGGCTTGCTAAACACATTCTGCCGAGGTTCCCCTCAGAAAAGACATTTCGTACAAATTAAATAAATTAAAGTATCAAGCTATTGAAATCAAAGAATTTTATTAGATGTAACGATCTAATATAAATTATGCGAAGTTACGGTTATCCTTTTCTAAATTCGTTACAA
>ENA-OOQP01000331-OOQP01000331.1-human-gut-metagenome-genome-assembly--contig:-NODE-331-length-23556-cov-4.829454_pt1 | contig 23556 bp, 19 predicted proteins | sample MGYA00241266_ERZ501171 | MGnify/ENA primary metagenome ERZ501171 (study PRJEB25962, sample SAMEA2042501) | human gut metagenome | biome: human gut; feature: human-associated habitat; material: faeces...
ATCTGTAAGAGCTGGTAACGTAATCGGTGGTGGCGACTGGGCTAAGGATCGCATTATACCTGATTGTATCCGAGCTTTGGAAACAACCAAGGTGATTGATATCCGTTCTCCAAAGGCTGTTCGTCCTTGGGAGCATGTGTTGGAACCATTGTCCGGATATATGCTCTTGGCTCAGAAAATGTGGAATGATCCTATAGGTTACTGTGAAGGATGGAACTTTGGTCCTGAAGCCGATAGTGTATTGACCGTTTGGGAAGTTGCTTCTGCCATTGTTGAGAATTTTGGTTTTGGTGAGTTGAATGATGTTTCTGATCCGAATGCCCTCCATGAGGCAAACCTTTTGATGCTTAATATCAACAAGGCAAAGACCCGTTTGGGATGGAAACCAAGACTGAATGCCAAGCAGTGTGCCATGCTTACCTCTGACTGGTATAAGCGATACAAGACAGAAAATGTATATGATCTCTGTGTGGAGGAAATCAATAAATTCATAGGATAATGAAAATTTCAATTTTAGGAACCAATGGCTTCCTTTCTACTGCCATTGCCAAATATGCCAATGAAGCAGGATGGAACTTGGATATGTATGGACTGGATGAACCAACTGCCCATAAGTTTGACAATTTTTATAAGGTAAACTTGATGGATGCGGAACTCGATTGCTCTGGCTTGCTGACTTCTGACATCATTGTTTATGCGATAGGTGCTGGTATCCAGGCAAACCTCAAGGAAGGTTTCAACCTGATTTATAACCTCAATGTTACAGCTCCAGTCACCATCTGTAACAAGTTGAAGGAACTAGGATACAAAGGCCGTTTTGTTACTTTTGGCAGTGTCTTTGAAATGGGCGAGACTCATGAAGAACGTTTCTTTACAGAAGAAGATGTTCTCACATCTACTTGTCCTGCACCAAATGACTATACTGTAAGTAAACGCATGTTGAGTAGTTTCGTTTCTTCATACAAGCATGATTTCACACACTGGCATTTCTATATCCCAACGATTTATGGTGCAGGTGAAAATCCAAAGCGTTTGATACCATACGTAATCAATGCTATTCGCAATGGTGAGGAACTTCATTTTACTGCTGGAGACCAAACAAGACAGTATGTACATGTAAGTGAGGTGCCAAGAATGCTAGCCCTTGCGTTTGAGAAGAACTTGCCTTCTGGCTTGTATAATATACAAGGCAAGGAAACCATGACAGTCAAGGAGATTGTCACGGAGATACATCATGCCATGGGCAAGGAAGTGCCAGAAGGTTGCTTTGGCAGTGTGCAGCGTGCCGACGTGGGCATGAAGTACTTGGCACTGGATGGCAAGAAGCTTCATGATGCCACTGGTTTTGAGGCAAGCATTAAGATAACAGATGTAATTGATACTTATTAATTTTTAGTATATGTCACAAATAGATAAAGTAAGAATCATACCTCGTCGTCTCATTGCAGACGATCGAGGTTGGTTCCTGAAAGCAATAACAGGAACAGAGGAGGATATTCCTTCTCATACAGGTGAGGTTTATCTGACCATGGGCAAACCAGGTCAGGCTAAGGGTGGTCATTACCATCCAGAGGCAGTGGAATGGTTCACTATCATAGAAGGCAGTGCCATCTTGAAATTGGAGGATATGGAGACACATGAGCGCAGAGACATCAAGATGCCTTTTGAAAAGGCTCAGACTGTTTTCATTCCCAACAATGTGGCGCACATAGTTGTAAACAATAGTGATAAGGATTTTATCCTATTGGCTTATACCGATAAGTTGTATGATCCAGCAGATACCATCGCATATCAGATAGATTAGGATATATGGAGAATGGAAAAGTTTTATCTATAGTCATACCTACTTTGAACAGGTATGAATACTTGAAAAGAACTCTAGCTTATGTTATACCTCAGGTTCAGAAGAACCTAGATAAGGTGGAGCTTGTCATCTGCTGCAATGCCTCGAAGGACAAGACAGATGAGTATGTGAAGTCGTTATTATCTCAATATCCTTTTATCAGATATAAGTATTTTGACGAGTATGTAGAAGTCGGGCAAAGCCTTATTCGGTCAGTTGGTGAGGCAATAGGTGAATACGTTGTCTTGTGGGGTGACGATGATATACCTTTCCCTTCTTTTACAGATACCATGCTAGAGATTATCGAGAAAAATCCTGGGGTTGGAATCATCCACTGCAATAGATTGGCAGGAAAGGACACCAAGTATGGGATGAGAAATTTATATGTACAAGAGGATAAACTTTCTTTAGATGATGAAAAAGTCTATCCAGTTGATAAATTTATTGAACGATTTACCATTTCTTTGGGCTTTATTTCTTCTTTGATTTTTAGAAAAGATGGATGGAACAAGGGAATCCCTTATTATAATGATCAGTATTTTGGCTATGAGCATCTTTCAATTATTGTAAATGGTAATAAAGACAGGCTGTGTTATTATTATCCTCATCCTTTAGAGTACCAACGTTTGCCATATGAAAGAGATTTCTCTGTTAAGTGGCCTTTGTATAAGTTTGTTGGTGTACCTAATATGATGTCTGATTTTGATAAAAATGAAGTTACACATAATGCATTGAGAAAATGGCATATAGATTATAATTCTAGTTTTCCACATTTCGTATGGGATATGATGTACACTTCTCAAGCTCGTAATTTTTTCAAGCCATTGTGTAAAAGCTTGAATAAATACCAAAAGTCTCTGATGCGTAAATTTTTGACATATTGCATAGTATATGCATGTCCTGCATCCTTGTTTAGAATAATAAAAAATAGAATTTATAAATAATGAGCATACCACACATCATTCATTACTGTTGGTATGGGGGGGGCAAATTTAAGCCATATCCTAAACCAATGTGTTAAATCATTTACGAAACTTGGTGATAACCAGATAATATGCTGGAATGAAAGCAATTCCCATATCGACGAAAATGAACTTCTTAAGTTCTTGGCAGAAAACAAGGACTGGGCATTTGTTTCAGACTATGTAAGGCTAAAAGCCTTATATGAACATGGGGGAATATATCTTGACACTGACATTCAAGTGGTTAAGCCTCTTCCTAAAGCTTTTTATGACGCACAGCTGATACTAGGTTATGCATACGATGATATTGTAAGCACAGCCTTCATCATGGTTCAACCTCGACATCCTTTTATCAAATATCTGCTTGATATGTTGGAAGGATTTTTGAGAAAGAAGCAAAAGGTGGTTAACAATGGCTACTTTACCCAAGCGTTGCTGGATTTCTATCCTAACTTCAGACTGAATGGAAAGTATCAGGAGTTTTCGGAGGGATGTTTTATCTATCCTCGCAATTACTTTGATTCTGCTACCTTTAGTCGTAATGCTGGATATTGCATCCATCATGGCATGGGGGCTTGGCATAATCCAAAAAGTATAGTGAAGAGAATATTGAGACCAACAGTGAAATTATTGAGATTTTATGTAAAGCCTTTCGGCGTCTGGTATCAAAATCGAGTGAATCGTAAAATGGTTTTGAATAGTGGTAAATTTCTAGAATTATACAGACGAAATATTAGCATTGAATAATTAAAGAAATTTGATTCATGAAAAAGAAGATTTGTTTAGTATCATCGTGTGGTGGTCATTTTATGGAATTGATGCAGTTGCTTCCTGCTGTAAAGGATAATGATTTTTATATCGTGACAGAGAAAAACATAGCTTCTATGGCAATTGTTGAGGAATATAAGCATTATTATTTGGTGCAGCAGGAACGTAAGAGTATCAGTTTCCTGTTTAAGTTTGCGTATAACATTATAGCTTCATTTTTTTTCCTTGTCAAGGAAAATCCTGATGTAATTATCACCACAGGGGCTGGTGCATCTTACCCAACATGTAAGTTTGGAAAGATGCTTGGCAAAAAGGTGATATATGTAGAATCTTTTGCCAAATTGGACAACAAGTCTGTGACTGGAGAGATGGTCTATCCATTCGCCGACTATTTCTTTGTGCAGTGGGAAGAGATGAAGCGTGTTTATCCAAAAGCAATATATCATGGAACAGTGTATTAAGTTGTTTGTGCCGCTCGGCACCCAGAAGTTTCCGTTCAATCGCCTCATAAAGGCATTGAACGGATTGGTAGAGCGTGGCTTGTATAAGCCAGAAGAGATAGTGATGCAGTCTTCCATATATGAGGTCGAACCAAATTTTTCGCACTATGAATTGATTCCTGCTGCTCAATTTGACGAGTTGATAGACAAGGCGCAATTAGTGATTACACATAGTGGTGTAAACAGCATCATATCTTGCATGAAACGCAAGAAGCCTCTTATCATCGTACCACGACTGAAGAAATATGGTGAGCATGTGGATAACCATCAGGTGGAGATAGCGGAACTGATGAAGCAAAAGTTTGATGTCGTAATGGTTGAAGATTTGTCGAAATTAGAAGAGGCTATCGAAGAAGCTAAGCATCATGAATACAAGCCTTGGGTGTCACATAATGCAGAGTTGGTAAGTGCCATCAAGGATTTGGTGGACAAAATCTAAGTGGAGGCATCTGCATAGATCCGTGGATAAAGAAGCTTAATTTTTATGATGATCCATACGGGAGAACTTGAAGAAGGGTATTTTTGTGACCCCAAATCTTGACCATCTGATTAAACTTCAGAAGGACAAGGAGTTTTATGATGTGTACCAGAAGTCGGAATGGGTGGTGTGTGACAGCTAGATTCTCTACCTGTTCGGTAAGTTGTTGAAGACTCCAATCAAGGAAGCAATTACGGGTTCCAGCTTCTTCACCTCTTATTATATGTATTATCATAAGGATGATGCAGACTGCAAGATTTTCTTGCTTGGTGCCAAGGAGAGAATTGTTGCCAAGGCTATGGAACATATCAATGAGAAGGTAGGTCACCAGATGGTTGTAGGTGCTCATTCTCCTTCCTTTGGCTTCGAGAAGCATGAGGAAGAATGTGAGAAGCTGGTTCGCATCGTGAACGAGAGTGGTGATAATGTGCTGCTCGTTGGTGTAGGTGCTCCAAAGCAGGAGAAGTGGATTATGAAGTATCGTGATAAGATACCTGGAGTAAAGGTGTTCATGGCTCTGGGGGCTACCATTGACTTCGAAGCTGGAACATTGAAACGTGCGCCTAAGATTTGGCAGAAGATTGGTATGGAGTGGCTGTATCGTTGTATGAAGGAACCAAAGCGTCTCTTCAAGCGTTACTTGTGGATGATATGCAGTTCTTCTATTACTTCGGTAAGCAGCTTTTGGGAATATACAAGGATCCTTTCCGAAAAAAGTAGGATTACTTTCTTCGGAAGAACTTACATAGCAAGGCTATCGGAAGGAGGATGATAGCTGCTATGTAGGATAATATGAGGCGTATGGCTTGTTTCATGCGTGCAAAAGTACAACTTTATGTTGAAACAACAAAAGATTTTCTTTGATTTCTTGCGATTCTGTATTGGTTCTGCCAAGGAGATACCTGATTCCTTGAAGGAAGCGGATTGGAAGGAGCTATATACAATCGCCAAGAAGCAATGCCTGGTGGGTGTTCTCTTTGATGGTATCAAGAAACTACCTGCTGAACATGTAGGGATGGAGAAGGAGTTGCTGCTCCAATGGATGGCAGAAAGCCAAATGTTGGAGAAAGCGAATGTTCGGTTAAACGATGCTGCCATACAGGTTTCTGAGTGGTTCCGGAAGAAGGGATTCAGAACCTGCATCCTGAAAGGGCAGGGGAATGCGCTGCTGTATCCCAATGGCTTGCATCGCACGCCTGGTGATATTGATATCTGGGTAGAAGGGGGCGACAAGCGGGTCATCTCCTTTGTCCGCTCTATCTCGCCTCATGAAAAGGCGTGCTATCATCACATCGAGTTCCCATCGTATAAGGGTGTGGAGGTGGAAGTGCATTATCGGCCTAGCTTCCTGTTGTGCTTCTGGCATAACAGAAAGCTTCAGAAATATTATGAAAGGGTGAAGGAGGAGCAGTTCTCGCATCGGGTAATGTTGGGAGAGCAAGGGGAGGTTGCGATTCCGACAGCGGAATTCAATCTCATCTTCCAGTTGACGCATATCTATGCTCATCTGATGAATGAGGGGATTGGGCTGAGGCAGCTTCTTGATTACAATTATGTTCTTTCAATGTTAAGTGTTAACAATGAAATGTTAACTTCCTTACAGGAGGAATTGAAGCAATTGGGATTGTGGAAGTTTGCCGGTGCCATTATGTATATCATGCAGGAGGTGTTCGGCATGTCTGCCTCTCGGCTTATCGTTCCTCCGAATGAGAAGTATGGTAAGTTTGTGCTGAATGAAGTGCTGGAAGCCGGGAACTTCGGAAAGCATGATGAAAGGAATCGGTTTGAGAGATCAAAACTTGGGCATAATCTCCAAAGGGTATATAGGGATATAAGACTCGTGAAGTATTTTCCTGTCGAGGCTCTAAGTGAACCAATCTTCAGAACATGGCACTTCTTCTGGAGAATGAAGAATAAGAAATAATAGATATACGGGCGAACGGATCCCTCTCCCCTTTTTAATTAAGCTACTTTTCGGGGATGGAGCCTAGTAGCCCGTTTTTTAACAAAATGTTTTTTGAGATAATTTATGCCGACCTCTAAGACATCTTTAGATTTTAAACTAATTGCAGTTCGAGTATTACCTGGTTGTGTGCAACATTTTCGCAAATGTCTTGTTGAAAACCATTTCTATTACTTGAATAACGATTATCGCATATCAGAAGATGGTAAGCTGATAACAAGGCGAAGTAGTAATATAGCTCCGCTTTCAGCAAGTTTCTTTTCCTTGTCTGAAAAACAAAGCAAAGGAGTTCGATTGAATTTTTCTGCAATTGTTGGTATGAATGGTGATGGCAAGAGTTCATTGGTGGAATTGATCATCAGAATATTGAACAACGCATCTATCATTCATGAAATTGGAGAAATCGGAACTCTTCTTTGGATACAGGGAGTCAATGCCGAACTGTACTACCATTTGGACGGAATCTTCTATCGTTTGGTAACAACAGAAGATGATGCTCGGATATACCGGTATGTGGAAACAGGTAATGTCTACAAACAAGACTGTATAGTAGGAAAAGAGATGCTGAAAAAGCTATTCTTCTATACTATGGTGTCAAATTATTCTTTATATGCCTATAATTCGTTGGATATTCCTAACGAATGGGAATCCAAGGACAATAATCAAAAAGACGAAGAGTATTGCTGGCTTCATCATGTGTTTCACAAGAACGACGGATATCAAACACCATTGAGCCTTCATCCTTATAGAAGCTATGGCAACATAGACATGAACCGGGAGAAATTTCTGTCAATGCAACGTCTACTTTCTCTGATGGTACACCCCCACCCCGCAAACCCGCATTCAAATCCTTTCCGAACGTTGAATGATAAAAAGGCGGAGCTTTTGGAACTGGAAGACATAGGGTATTCAAAACTACAAAATATTACCATCATAGACTTCTTCTTAAAACATAGGGACACCAACTTGTTGCAGGAAGACATAGCATATTTGGAAGAGCAAGATTCCAATGAAAAAGATATGTGGATTTCAAATGCTATAAACTTGTTGTCACAAATATACCAGCGTTTCATCAATCATCCAAATAACAACAAATTGTTTTGTCTTGCTTTAGAATATGCACAAAGGAACGATTTACTCTCGAAAAATAGTGATGTTCACCAGTTGATAAAGACCCTGACAAGAATTCAAGAAATAGAGACTTTGGTGGATTTCGGAAATTCGAATGAGAAGATATTGAAGGAACTCGAAAAATTCCAATCATTCAATCTTTGTCAAATCCAACGCTTGGAATTGATAGATGCTGTATGCGATTATTGGAAACAAATGGGCATTGAACTTAAGAATGGTAAGAAAATAAAATTGGAAGTGACACCAGAACTTATCTTCAAGCCCTATGGGGATATGACTAATGAAGAAAAGTGCAAGCATTATATCATCTACAAGACAATTGCCATATTTGAGACCTACTCCACTTTCGGATATCCATGCTTAGCCTATGAAACAGACTCTTTGTTTTCTGGCAGTATGAAAGTTAAAAAGAATGGTAGATATGGACGCTATACGAACAAACTAGACGAGGCTTTTGGCAAATTGCAGAATGAATGGAATTATAAATCCCACATCACACTGAAACTCCGTCAAGCTTTCAACTATATCGCCAATGAAGGAAGTGCCAAAATATATAATGACAAGAAAATATGGGAAGACAACGCTATCGGTAAATATATCAACTTGGATAAAATATCAGACAAGTATGGCACCCAACTGCTGGATTTGGAAAATCTGCCACCAGCAATCTACAAATGGCAGATTTATTTCCGAAGAGAGTCTGACTCTAGCCTGATATCATTTGATACTTTAAGTTCGGGTGAGAAGCAGAGATATTTTTCTGTTGGAGCCATTATTTATCATCTGCTGAATATTGATTCTATCGGCAGCGGTAAGATACTCTATCAAGCTGTGAATCTTATGCTGGAGGAAATCGAACTGTATTTTCATCCAGAATGGCAGCGTAGTTTTACTTGCTATTTGATGGAGATACTCGGACAGTTGACATTTAAGCAAATAAGGAGTATCAATGTGCTCTATGTCACCCACTCTCCCTATATACTTTCAGATATTCCAAAGACAAATGTGCTGTTTTTGAAAAATGGTGAAGCAGACTATTCCATGCAGGAAAACACATTCGGTGCGAATATCAATGGACTCCTGAAAAATGGATTCTTCTTACCAAGTCTTCCTATGGGAGAGTTTGCCCATCAGAAGATAAATCATCTGTTTGCTTTGTTACATTCCGGAGATTTCAAGGCAAGTGAATTGGAAAAGATAAGGCAAGAGATACAACTTGTTGGTGAACCTGTCATAAGACAGCAGTTGATGATGTTGTATAACACATATAAACGACTAAACCAAGAACTTGATGATAATGCTTTCCGAAAGTTTATCATCAAGAAATTGGAAGAATAATACTGCCGAATATGATATATCTAGGGTATAATCGTGATTTGGATTCTGTTGCACATTTCTGGCGAGACAGTTTGCGTACTTTCCTTTTTGAGAAAAAAGAGGATAAACATCGTCCTTTTTTGAGAATTGGGAAACATAATAAGTATTACGATACAGTCTTTTCCAAATGGAAAGGATATGTAAGGAGCGAAACACAAATAAGAAAAATTTCAACTGCCACAGGAAATGATGTGTTGAGCAAGCTTGACGAGTTTGAACATAACTTTGACAATATTGTTCTTGCTAAGAAAAAGGAGATGGAGAAACTGAAACTGGCAAATGCAACCTGTGGTAAGGAAGCTCGATTTGTTCTGTCCTATATATTCGAAACTCTATATAACTGCTTCACCAAGAGCATAGCCAATGACGTACTTGAAAGGCTAAAGATAAGGACTTGTCCATATTGCAATAGAAACTATACTTTTACCGTCAAATCTTCTAGTTCGGCAGCAGGAAAGAAATTCACAACTCGCCCTGAGTTTGACCATTTTTACAGCAAAAGTCAGCATCCATTGCTAGCTTTGTCGTTTTACAACCTCGTTCCTTCATGCTCAATATGTAACCATGGCAAAGCAACGAATGATATTGGAGTCAATCCTTATTTCGATGGATTTCAGTCACAATTTGGAATTTGGGATAAAACAAAGAATGTTCAGTTAAATATCAATGAGATAAAGCGAACAATGTCAAAAGACGATTTTTCTGTTGGGTTTGTTAATCCATCCAGAAATGAACAACAAAATATAAATAAGTTAGGACTTGATGTGTTGTATAACAAACATAAGGACTACGTGATGGATCTCATAGAAAAGTCTACAAGTTATGGCTCTTTGGAACAAAACCAAGCTCTATCGGATGGCTTTCAAGGCATATTCCGTACACCACAGGAAGTTTTTGATTTTGTTTGGGGAAAATATTTGAACGAAGAAGAGTTTGAAAACCGTCCTTTATCCAAACTGACAAAAGATATATTGGAACAATTAGGAATCGTATAAATACAAATCAATATGACTTTCAAAATATTAAGTGCAACTTTTTTGCAAGATGGCAAGCATTCGTTCACGTTAGATTTTACTCAGCCTGAAAGTAATTCACAAGATTGCGAATTCACACTGCTAATTGGGAAAAACGGTGTTGGCAAAAGTCTTATACTGGAAGCTATCATAGATTTCCTCCTTTATGTTTGGGTAAGCTATACCATGTATTCGATGGTGAGACGTTCTAAATATATTTTTTGCACTACACTTATTTACTATATGAATGGGGCTGTGTGCAAATTAGATTGGCAAGAAGGAAGCTTGCATTTTTATATAGACGGAGAGGAATGTTCGGTTTTGCTCGATTATTTGCCAAGGATTGTGGCTACAAGTTTTAGCATCTGCGATAAGTTTAAGGTTCCAGGAAGTAAAGAAAGAGAGCAGTTTCATTTCTATAAGTATATAGGTGCAAAAGTCAATGGAAACATGATTTCACCGACTTCCATCTTATTTACTCTTCTCAGTAATATAGCTTCTGCCTCGCAAGAACAACTGAATCGAATCAATAATGCTATCAACGCCATTGGTTACGAGCTATATATATCATTCAGATTTAAGTTACAAGCAGTAAATGAAAAATTTACCTTTAACGAAACGTTGAATGACTTTGAAATGAAAGCAAAGGAAACTACTTATGCAGGCAAGAAATTCCGGCAACTGAATTTTGATGAAAAGCAAGTCTTGTTTGACTTTTATGAGAAGATAAAAGGAAACAAGGATGCCATAAGTATGAATATTGATCTTACAGATGAAAATGATTTAGAAGCGAAGAAACATGATGTTTATGCTCTCTACAAATTGAGACAGATGCATGTTATCAACCTGAGTCAAATATCATTTCGTAAAGTTTCCAAGAAGTTTGTCTCTTGCATTAACATGAGTTCTGGAGAATTTAATATGTTGGCAACCATCATTAGTGTTGCTTCTGTAGCAGAGAAAAATGTTTTGGTCCTGATGGACGAACCAGAAATAAGTCAACATCCATCTTGGCAAATGTCGATTATAGACTACTTGGACAAATGTCTGAAAGGGCAAGCCTGTCATCTGTTAATAGCTACACATAGTAACTTCTTGGTATCAAGCTTGCCGATGAAACGATCTGAAGTGTTGCATCTATATAAAGACGAACATAATCTGATAAAGTCGAAAAGAATAGAAAGCAATACTTATGGATGGTCGGCAGAAGAAGTATTATTGAAAGTCTTTCATGTGCCAACAACTCGTAATCGGTATTTAGCTAGTATTGTTGGAGAACTGATGAATGGTATATCCTATGATACTATTAAAGAGGAGGAAGTGCTGAGTAAAATCAATTTCTTGAAAGAGATTGTCGGCAATCTGAATGACATCGACCCAATGAAGAAAATCATAGAGACAATTATTGAAACGTTTGAGGAATGATTCTGTTATGAACTCAAAAGAGAATTTTATAATAGACAAGCCCTATTCATTGCAGCCAGAAGATGAGCAAGCGATTTCTAATGTTCTGAACAAAGGACTTACAGTTCGTTCGTGGTCAGATAAAGAACTTGACTCATTTAAGGAAAACATGCGTAATTATCTTCGTAAAAAACAGAATGGACTTTGTGCATTCTGTAGAATGAAGATACATGAAGAGAACACTACTGCAGAGTTGGAACATTTTGTCAACAAGAATAGTAGATTAGACTGGATGTTTCTTCCGCATAACTTGGTTCTTTCCTGCAAATTATGCAATTCATCAAAAAGTACCAAGAAGTCTCTTAAAGACATGACTGTAACAGATTATCCTACTAATGGTGAAGAATTTCTTTTTGTCAATCCCTATTTTGATAGATACAGTGAGCATATTGAAATAAAGAATGATATTTTGTATATGGGTATCACAGATAAGGGGAAATATACAGTAAAAGAATGCAAATTGAATAGAACGAATCGAACGATTGCACGTGCCGAAAAAGTCATTAAGAATAATGCAAATGGCTTTATCAGTATTTTCCTATTGATAAATAATCCTGCATATACAAATGTTGTTGAGGATAAAGACAAAATTATTAACAGGTTACATTTAAAAGAAAGAATGCAACAGTATAAAGCAAAACACCGCAATGAAAAATAACAAGAGCCAATTAGATATATTTCTTCTCAAACGCATAGAAGAGAATCGAGAAGAGTTAAGACACAACTTGGATTCAACCTTGCAAGTGGAGCAAGCGTGTCTTGAAGAAATTGTAAAATGCATCAAACATTGTAAAACTAATATTATCCAATGTAATAAGGTCTTAGATAAAGCGAGTCTTTCCGTAATACCTGTATGGACAGCCAAGAAAGAAGCTTTCACGGATAACTTGACTATTTGGAATACGTTAGGACATATACAAATGGCAAGCATCGAGATGAAGCAATGTACAAAGCGGCTATCTGCAGATAATGATTCATGGGAGTTACAAGATGCTATAAAGACTGCATATATTGCCATTTATGAGACATCAGAGAAGTTGATAAAAAATATAGGAAAGATAATGAAGTTTATCAACTCCAATTTTCCAAGCTATGATTACTCTGCCTTGAAAGAGGTGAAGAAATGTCTTGCAAAATTCAGGGAAAACAATGCAGACGAATTAAAACATGTGAGAAACAACGTTGCTGCTCACCGTGATAACGATATTTGCAAACAACTTGATATTTCAGAGAATTTACATTTATCTGATGCTGTCAAGCTAGTTGAAGAATATGAAAATATCATCAATGAGTTGGGAACGGCTATTAGTCCTATAAAAGAATTAGGGATAAAAAGATTAGCGATGGCTTATTGATAATAATACTTTGAGCAATATAGAACCAAACATCACCCAACACAAATGATAGTTTTTCTCATACCATTGGTATGTTATGGGGTAAATGGAGGGTATGTTGCAACAAAAGAAAACTCTTCGACTGGTATCGGGTGAATCAGAAAGAGTGATGAATTTTGGTAAATGCTCCTCTGCCCTATAATGAGCTTGTTTAATAGATGGGGCTTAGTTTTTTTTCTAGCATTAGAGATTAGGTTATGACAGAATTTTATATTTTTGCAGTTGTTGTTACATCAGAAGGTAGTGTGGGTAAGCGTAAGTTAAAAGCCTTTACTCCGTACTTCCTTTGCGATGGTTGGCATTTTGAGGGCAGTAAAATCATACGCTCTAAGAAAAAAATGTTATACAAGTCTCCCTACAATGAATATCTGCAATCGAAAAACGGACTATCTTTGTCTATTTCGGCTATTGTTGGAGAAAATGGGTCTGGTAAAAGCTCATTAGTGGAGTTTATTATTCGCTTAATCAATAATTTTGCAACGAGTATCTTTGGTGAGCAGAATATGACTTTGGCTTTTGAGCACTTGCATTACATTGATGGTGTAGAGGGGAAATTGTTTTTTTCTATAGGCGGCATTCCATATATGGTTAGTGTTGAAAATCGAAGTGTTACTTTGGAATCATTTAGCTCCCAGCCGAAGAATAAGGATGAACTAGAGTTTGTAGCATATACAACGCCTGATATATTTGACAATGAGCAACCAAAAGTACCAGTAGAAGATACTACACCCATATCAGAATGGAAGGATCGAAAAGGCGATGATATGTCCATAAAAGAAAAGCTTAGTAAATTCTTCTTTTATACATTGGTAAACAACTATTCCATTTATGCTTATAATTCTTTAGACTATAAGGAAGAAAATACATCCTTGGACTATGAGTCAAAGATCAGAAAGAAGAAATACGCAACCGATGATGAGCGAAGTTGGCTAAACGGGATATTCCATAAAAATGATGGTTATCAAGTGCCATTAGTACTGTCTCCTTACAGGGATAAAGGCAACATCAATATAAATTTGGAAAATGAGCTGTCGAAGGAACGTTTGATGGCTTTGATGATTATGCCTAAGCAGAACTTCCGTGTTATTAATAAACACTTGAAAGTTTGTGGCATTTCAATCTCTCGTAAAAAATATGCTTATGATGCCAAGCGAATACGAGAAAAAGGCTATTACAAGAATCTAAGTCAAGCTGGATTTTCTAAGATTGAAGAAATGCTTGTTGAGCTGTGGGGTGCTGTAATAGCAGAAGATTTGACTCGGTATAAAGATAGACGATATTTTAAAGAGGCTATTGATTACTTGACCTATAAGACATTGAAAATTTCAGTTCTGTACAGTCAGTATAAAAGATATTTCTATGCAAACCATCATAATATCAGAAGTAGAGTTGATGAAAAACAATTGAAAGCTCTTGTAATAAGACTTTCTTTAGATAAGTCACACATAACAAGAAAGATAAGACACATTTTGGCTTATATCTGCTATGGTATGTATGAGAACCAGTTGGAATATGATATTTCATTATTATCCGACAAAGCAAAAGAGATCATTGATAAAGAAGTTGCAAAAGGTAATCCCTTTGGAAAACAATTTATTTATGGTATAGATGATTTGGTTCCTCCTCCAATTTTTGATGTTAAGATACAGTTGGTTGATCAACAAAATGGTAATGATGTTGCTTTTGAAACTTTAAGCTCGGGCGAAAAACAGCAAGCGTTTGTTGTAAGTTCTTTCTTGTATCATTTGGGAAACATAGAGTCTGTCTTCCGAGACAATAATAAGAACAGAATAGCTTATAGCAATGTTTGTATTATTCTCGAAGAGATAGAATTGTACTTCCATCCTCAATTTCAAAAGAATCTCATCAAATATATCTTAGATGGTATAAGGCAGATGTGTTTCGGACACATCACGGGAATACAAATAATAGTAGTTACTCATTCTCCTTTTGTCTTGTCAGATATACCAACAAGCAACATTTTGGCTTTGGAGAATGGAAAGCAATCAGAAAAGGAACTTCAAACTTTTGGAGCCAATATCTATGATATGTTAAATACCAGTTTCTTTTTGCATAATGGGGCGATTGGAGATTTTGCCAAATGGTTGATTGGACGTATTGTTTTAGTCCTTAAAATATACGAAAATTCCCAATATGGAATAGATTTGCTTGTCGATGATAAAGAGAACGAAGGGCTTCTTGATTTTGAGGATAAATATATGGTGGTTCAGAACGATCTAAAAAAATGGAATGTTGATGTCATCAAGAAAAACTATCCGCCAGATTATATAGGGTATTTGATAGATATGATAGATGAGCCATTGGCAAAAATGGCATTGTCGCAAAAATACGAAGAAATTTTTGGCAAAAAAGAGATTGTTTTGAAAGCGCAAATAGAGGAGCATAAACGTGCAATAGCAGCCTTGGAAGCAAAGTTGAAGAAAAATATTCATTAAAAAATATGTGGTATCTTAAAAAAGTAAATCAAAATATACTTGACAAATATGTTGGCAAGTTAAAAAATGGCTTGGCTAAGAGAATCAAAAACTCCAATATGTTGACAGAAGAACAAAAGAATGTTTTTACTGATGGCAGATTGGAGCATTTGCTCAAAGATGAGCCAATGCCTTTGTATGATTTACATTTGGAAATCATGAAAGAGCTAATTCCTGGTTATGATGATAATGAGTTTGAAAATCTCAAAATGGCAAATCATAAAAAGGAAGATAACAGAACTGATGCAGAAAATCAGTTGGTGGAAAAATATTCTCTGTTGAAAACTTTGTTTGCTGCGTTCGATTATCGCAATGCGCTTTCACAAAATAAGAGCAGGTCATATTGGCTTACAAAAATGAAAAACCAAGACGTTTGTACTTATTGTAATCGGCAATATACTTTTACAGTCATCAAAGAAACGGAGGATGGTAAAAGAGAAAATAATGAGTCTCGAATAGCAAGACCAGCTTTAGACCATTGGTTTCCTGAAAGTTTATATCCTATCATGTCGCTTAGCTTTTATAATCTCATTCCGAGTTGCACCATTTGTAACAGTTCGGCAAAAGGAGATGCTTTGTTTAAATTTGAAACGCATCTACATCCTTATATAAACGACAAGGTAAATCCGATATTTAAATTCAGCTACTTACCTAATGGGGAAAAGTGGAGCGTTGATTTCAAGGACATTATTGATGCTAAGGAGAAAAGAATGCTAGAAGACTTTCATCTAAAAGATCTATACCATTGCCATGATGATTTGGAAGTTTCTGAATTGTTGGACTTGGCTTTGAAAAACAATGGGCAGTATATCGAAAATCTGTTTAAAAATGTATTGCAAGATTTTGCGCCAAAGTCAAAGGAAGAAATATACAGAATGTTGTTTGGAACGGAAATGTTATCGGAAAACCAAGACAAACGCCCTTTGAGTAAACTGAAACATGACCTGTTGGAAGAAATAGGTCAAGTGTACGGAGTCAATATTGTTGGAAAAAATGAATAACTTAAAATTGTGGTTGGGAAAGATATGGAAGAAAATTCTAACCGTATCCATTAAAGAGTGGATGTTAGGATTGGCTCTTGCTCTGTATATAGTTTGGTACCATCAGATAGAGAATCTGTTACAACACACATTGATAGATCATGTTGTGAGCTATTTGCCAGATGCTTGTTGGCAATCAGATATTACCATCGGTATTATCATGGTTGCAGAGCTGTTCTTTATCATAAAAATCAATCAGGAACGAATCAGTTATTCACGAACTGAAGTGATTTTGTCACTACTTATTATCGGTTCTTGCATCTATTCAAAGTGTCATCAATATCTGACATTCTATCATTTCTCATTCTGTCAGTATCTGGACTATTGTTTGGCAATATTGATAGTACCTGTCGTTGACTTGGTCTATTGGGCGCAGAATAAGCTTAAAGTTAAAGATGACAGACATATACAAGGAGCGTTTCTTGAAGATTGTGCCACTGTTGAAGATTCTTTCGGGCGGTCGCATTTTGCCAAAGTTTTAGTCAAAGAAATCATCATGTTGGATAACAAACAAAGTGCTTATACAATAGGATTGAATGCTAAGTATGGTATGGGGAAAACGTCTTTTATGATTCAAATGCAAAATCTATTGGAGCAGCATAAAACTTCCTATGTCTGTATATCTCCATGGTCTTGTACTTCGGATGGCCAAATCGTAAAGGATTTCTTTCATAGTATATCTGGTGTGATTGGTCGCAAAATGGGGCTTGGAATAAATAAACTGCTGAGTATTTACAAGGACCTCATTCTGGATGTTCAACATGCTTATAAGATTAAAGCTTTTGATGATTTGTTGAAAAATGAAAAATCAATCAATGAAGTATATGAAGAGATAAAGACAAAGCTTTCTATATGTAAAGAGAAAATCGTAGTCTTTATAGATGATGTGGATCGACTCCAAGCATCAGAATTGGCAATGATTATCCAATTGATAAGAAACACGGGTAATTTCCCCTATGTTGTCTTTATGTTATTTTACGATAAGGATTATATGGTCAAAGCTTTGGAGCAAAATAAAAGTATAACTGATGCTGATGAATATTTAAAGAAAATCATAAACGTTGAATTGATGTTTCCAGCCTACGATACAGAAATATATCGTAGTACTATTACCACAAGAATTGATAACATATTGAGGCTTATAATTCCTGATGTTCATGAGCGAGAAACAGTTGTGTATTCTTTTATAGAAAAAATGTCGCCTAATAATGGAATATTATCTATTGATTATTTGGAATACGCGTTTCCAAATTATAGGGATTTAAAACGCTTTATTTCAATGTTTTCGCTTGATTTAAAGATGCTTTTATCTGCCAATCAAGATAAAGTGGAATGCTGGAAAAATGAAATTGATGTTGCTGACTTGATATTGATCGAGTTGTTGAAATATGTTCGGCCTGACTTATATGAAATGCTTCGTTCTAGAAAAGATACGTTGTTGGAGCCAAGTAAAGATGAATACACTTTGAGGAAGGAAGTGAAAAACTTTATCCGAAAGGAAGAAAACGAATTAATGGAAAAGCTTTTTAACCGCATAGTCTCTCTAAGAAATGAAGAGAAAGATGATAAGGAAGAAAAGCAGCCGAAAATAAAAGTAGACTTAAAGGAAAATGACAAGCAGCTGATTCAACAGAGAAATTATGTAGCTCACCACTTGCTGGATGTATTGTTCCTAGAAGAACGTCGTGGGGACAAAGAACGCATGTTGAGAAACCGTATCTCCTATACCAGCTATTTCTTGTATTCGCTATCCAAAGAACAAATTTCTTCGCCTGATTTTAATAGCATTTTCGATTCTCAAGACAACATAAAGGATTTCTTTGTAAATGAGAAAAACAAATTGAAATTTGAATCATATTTCAAGAAATTACGTACTTATATGGAAGAGGATGAAAGCAATACGGACATTATCGGGCTATTCAATAAAATCTTCTTGAGTGCCAGACTATATGCAGAGAGTAAGTGTAACGAACCAAATCATAGTATACATAATGTATTTACATATCTAAACCAGATTATCAAGGATGACTTGGAACCATTAAGATATTTGTATTTTACAACTATAAGGTCAGAACATTCTGTTATTAGCAAAGAAGCTTTTGTAAGTTTAGTGCAAGACGGTAACTTCTTATGGGAGAAGATGATTTTAGTTAATGGCATGGGAGATTTGAGAAAAAGCCAATATTATCTTTTTAAAGGAGAAGGAGATTTGTTTATTAACACACTCAATGAGAACATAAAGCGAGTTTTTCCTTCTATTGCTAATCCAAAGGATTGGGCATTTTGTCATGCATTGAAGATGATGCGTGAGCTGAATGATGAATTTGAGGATTTCTTATGTAAGTATCTTGATTCAGATTCAAAACGGATTGAATGGCTGCTCTTGGGTATTTACTGGGGGAAAGATGAAAGATATGAACAATATTGCTTTGAGCCGTATCGCTTTTATAATGATTTGGTCTTTGGGATACCAGAGGATAGATCTTATCAAGGTAATGCTATCATCGACAAAATCTTAGAAAATACTAATAGTGATGATGTAAAGACATGCATATCCATCATAAAAGGTGAAATTCCTTTGGATAAACGAAATGTTGATAACTATCCTGTTTTGAAAAAGGCTAGATTCTACGAAGAAAAAGAAAATAATTAATTATGTCAATAATAATTCCAGATACAGAAGATATTGAGAAACTGCAAAAACGTTTCTCAGAAGCGCTAGGTGATGAATATCAAGTCGAAATGTACACAGAAGTTTCGTCTTCTTCCTTTTTCAGTAAAAAGAATGTTTTTGATTTGGTTATATTTAGAGATAATATTCCTTTTGTAGGAATCGATTATAAAGGTATAACAAGATTTATCCATATAGAGTTAAAACCTGAATGGTTCTATACTAAATTTCAAGAAGTAAATCTTAAATATGGTATATACTATTTTGGACAAGAAAACCAATTCTATTTGTGGACTAGAGGTGAATGTCGTTTTCAAGTGTTTGATTTTGCAAGTGTCATTAATGCTATAAAGCAAGATGTTCCAGTAGGCGAAAGGCTATGTATAGATGAATTGGCTGTAGAAATATTGGGGTGTTTACCCGATAGTATGGACGAAGTTAAATTACATAGCAACTTAAACAAGCTGTTTGTAGAGGAAAATCTTATTTTCAATGATTCTACAGGAGATGTAGAATTTAAAAAGAATATAGAAGACTCTTTCTTTAAAGCACTTCTACCACAAATGAATGTCTCAAAGGTGTGTAGATATACTAGTCTCAATAATCTTTTTTTATTGCTGGAAGGAAGACATCATTGTCTTTGTAGTTTGACTTGTATGAACGACATTGGAGAAACTTCATACGCAGATAATTGGATAGGATATGGTGCTTATGCAGAAACTTATACAACAATAAAAGATAATAACAATAGTTATATTCTCTCATGTTGTGCTTCTAATAAAATCGATGATTTGACGATGTGGCGTCTATATGGACAAAACGCAATGGGAACATGCTTGGTATATGATGTAAAAGAAGAATTTATAGATAATGATTCTTTCTTTTTTGCTCCTGTTTCCTATGGACAATCAGAAAAGAAGCATGAAGAATTAGATTTTATTTGGAAAATTCTTCGATGGAAGAAGAATGGCTGGAAATTTAAATTTAACAGATGGCATATTTGGAAGCATTTCTTTAAATCTTATTTGTTCAAGGACGAACAGGAAATTCGTTTACTTTATATCCGTTCTGAAAAATCAGACATAGAACGTAAATGGATTATGGATTCATCAAACAGTATAGCAAGTAGTTTATGCCTATTTGAAATAGGCAACAGTAATTTTCCTTTATCACTTTCTTCTGCAATAATTGGACCAAAGTGTCCTCAACAAGCTAGTAATATTGCACAATTTAACTACATGAATGTTCAGCAAGAGGTTTTTCCGTTTAAGAGATGGAACAAGGCTATAACTGCCTCTAAAATTAATGATTATAGATAACAATGAACACAAACACTCAAATAGACAAGATAGATAAAGTACTCTCGAAAATATCGGGCAAGGAGATGAAAGGCTTTGTTCGACAGTATGCTGCCACGCATGAGGACTTTGCTACCGCTTTGGTGGAAAAGTATTGGAAGCCGGAGCGAGGTAACTACAAGGAGCAGGTGGAGGCTTGTTTTGCCCATGCTGGTGTGTTGGGTAAGAGATTCGGGCAACCCCAACTGGACTGGAGGAAGATAGAGCAAGACTTGGCTGCAATGCTGAGGAAAGCCAAGAGCATGAAGAAGAAAGGTAATCTGATTGATGCTGCCTTAATTGCTGGATATGTGATGACCATCACTTGCAGAGAGTTCAAACACGACCATCTGGCTTATACTCCTGCCAGATATGATGTTTGGGCAGAAGAAAACAAGGTATTGAAGGACATTGTCACCCAGTCGGCAGACATGGTGAGGGAGTTGTTGATCAATAGTGATGAGATAGAGGAGGATTCTCGCTTGGGAATGCTTGGGGAGATTGCTGAACAGTGCGAGGAAATTGGCGACAACTATTTCATACGCTTTGAGTGGTTTGTGGATGAGGCGATGCCGTTGCTTTGCGGTGATGATGAAAAGGCGTATCTGGCTCATATCAGCAAGCGATTGAAAAACAAGAAAGAGAAATATTTCCATTATCGCTATTACATCCAAAAGGCTGATTACTGGGCAGCGCATGGGAAACGTGCAAAGGCAGAGAAGCTGATGTGGGAGAAACGTGATGATGAGAATATCCGTGACCATTATATCGACAGCCTCATTGAATGGGGTGAGTATAAGAAGGCAGTTGAGGTGATAGACGATAACAAGGATGACTTTCACTCCTACTCTAAGAAATGGGAGGATAAAGTGGTGAAGGCACTGAAACTGTCAGGTGATAAGGATTGGCTGATAGAAGAATACAAGAAAAGATTTATCGTTAGTGGTTATCGAATCAAATATTACGAGGCTCTAAAGGAGGTGATAGACAGAAATGAATGGCCTGCATTCTTTGATGAGCTTTGGAAAATGCCCGATTGGGAGCATGACTATGAGGATGCAGAAGCCAAGATCCTCATCAAGGAGGAACGGTTGGACTTGCTCAAAGATATGTTTGTGCATAAGCATTGGAACCTGTGGGAACTTTATCCGGAATATATCAAGTATGTACCCAAGCAAGACCATGCCTTTGTGGGTGAGATACTATTCAAGGACATCAAGAGATTGGCTTTGCTCAAAGAAAAACCAAAGGAGTTCAACTGGTTGTTGGGACAAATAAAGAGGGTAATGAGAAAGTCTGCTACCGTAGATAAAATTATCAAGAATGGTATCAGACAGCTTATTGCGGATTATCCCGACAAATATTATTTCAAGAGTTATCTGGGAAGCATTTTGTAGTAATGTTGAGTGTTGAATGTTAAGTGTTGAATGTTTAATATTGATTTTTTAAGGCTAATATTATGACAAGAGAAGAATTTGCTGAGAGATGGCAGCAACAGCATTATCCTACAATGGATTTACGGGCTGAGGTGCCTTTCTATTACGATATATATCAAAGGGTTTGCTCCGTTGCGAAAGATGGAAGCAAGAAAATCAATGAGTTTTATGTCATCCAGATACTGTTGTATGTGGAGAACATGGGACATCTGAAGTTGGACGGCGTATATGCCCAGCTGTATCGCCGTTCGGAAGATATGGTGGGACATTGGTGTGGACTGATGGAGTTGTCTGCTGCAACAGTGAACGCAGTGAAGATGATTGTGGGTGAAGCCATTGGAAAAGCACCAGAGAGCGGTCTGGTGAAATGGGTTCAAGAGAGCGTGGCATCTCATGATTTCAACGAATTGAAGTCTGTGGCTTTGTTCTTTGCCCATGCTGACTTGGCTGTCAGTTTGCTCTTTCCGAACAGTCATTACCGGCAAGAGGTATATCTGCAACTCTTCAATGAGGATAGCAGGATTGCATCCAACATGGTGTCCTCAGACTTTGCTTTCAACTGGAAGGATAAGGAGGGAGTAACGGTGATGCAACGCCTTGGTCATTGCTTTGAGCGGATGGGAGATGCGGTTACGGCACATTCCCTTTCCACTATCCGAGGTATTCGATTGGACTGTTACCGTGTGGTGGCATCGAAGGATGGCAAGTTGACCTTGATGAACAAGGATAACGAGCAGTACGCTCCTGTTGTTGTCACGACTCCTATTCCTGATGGTCATCAGGAAATGTGCCTTATCTGCCAAATGGTGGGATGGAATGGCGAGTATTATATCAATGGCTCCGGTATGTGGATGGACCTGGCTGTCTATGAAAGATGGGACAGCAAGAAACTTTGGGATGGTATTGAGGAGGATGAGCGTGATGACTGTTCCTGCTCCTATTTCACAACACCTTCTGGTGAGCATGTCAGCTGTTATGAGGATGCTTATGGCGAGGAAGATCCTGATGAATTTTCAGATTTCGATTTATGGGGAAATCTTGATTTCCATCTTGGTAAGGACCCTATTGAGGCGGAAGCTGCAAAAAAGCGGAAGCGAAACAGAGAGGAAGGTCGAAAGCAACCGAATTACAAATACAAGCCTACGGGAAAGAATCCTTCACAATACTTTGTAAGAAAAATCAACGAGGTGTTTAAGTGGACGGTGGAGGATTCCACAGACCTCAACTATGGTCTGCGTGTGTTGGAAGGTTGGATGAAGCAAGCGCATGTCTATCTGGAAGGCAACAACTATGCTTATGCTCATTTTATCGCCTCGTCTATTGTCTTCAGTGGTGCTAACTACTCAGATTGGTATATCGCAGACTATCCGAAACAGGCTACTCGCATGAAAAAGATTGTACGTGATGGCTATGAGGTGGTGATGGAGACTTTGTCACACGACCCATCCAACTGGCGCGAAGCCTTCGTGAAGATGCTGAAGCAATTGAGGTCTTATGGTTGGGAGATTTTCAAAGGCAAAGGGGCTTTTGACCTTGATAAAGCCATCAAGGATGTTGAAAATCTATTGAAAAAATAATTTCTTTGGAATGAAGGAAATCAAGCTATTTGACTACCAAGAGGATATGAAAGAACGGATTGAGAAGGCGTTGCGCCTTCATCGGTCCGTGATGGCACAAATGCCAA
>ENA-OOQP01000356-OOQP01000356.1-human-gut-metagenome-genome-assembly--contig:-NODE-356-length-22823-cov-1.766866_pt1 | contig 22823 bp, 9 predicted proteins | sample MGYA00241266_ERZ501171 | MGnify/ENA primary metagenome ERZ501171 (study PRJEB25962, sample SAMEA2042501) | human gut metagenome | biome: human gut; feature: human-associated habitat; material: faeces...
ATCTGGGTGATGTGCTGGGCGCAGAACGTGCCGACTATGATGATACAAGCTGGGGGGTAGTTTCTACCCCTCATAGTGTGAAACTGGAACCTGCTGAGGCTTCGGGTTGCCGCAACTATCAGGGTATAGCCTGGTATCGCAAAACCTTTATCGTGCCGGGCAATCGCTCTGAAATCTATTTCGAGGCAATAATGGGCAAGCAGAAGATTTATGTGAACGGCAAACTGGCTAAGGAGCACTTTGGCGGTTACCTGCCTGTTATCGTCAACCTGAAAGAGCAGGGACTGAAGAAGGGTGATAAATGTGTGGTGGCTGTGATGGCTGACAACTCTAATGACAAGAGTTATCCTCCTGGCAAACCGCAGTATACACTCGACTTTGCTTATCATGGTGGTATCTATCGCGATGTGTGGCTCATCAATAAGAAGGATGTTTCTATCACCAACGTGATTGAAGCTGACCGCCGTGATGCCGGCATCTTCGTTCATTTCTCGGATATTTCAGAGAAGCAGGCGAAGGTGTTTGTTGATGTCGACTTGCAGAATGTGGGCGGAAAGGCACGCAAGGTGAAGGTGGAGCAGAGTCTGCTGGATGCTTCGGGCAAGGTGCTCAAGACCATTTCGCAGAATGTGCTCCTGGCAGCTGGCGATGCACATCAGACCGTCAGACAGATGTTCTCTGTCAGGAATCCGCATCTCTGGTCACCGGAGACACCTTATTTATATAGTGTGGTTACCCGCATCAAGGACGGTAAGCAGGTATTGGACGGCGGAAAGACCAAGTTAGGTATCCGCAGCTTCGAGTTCCGTGGCAAGGAAGGTTTCTGGCTCAACGGCAAGAAATACCGTCAGTTTATCGGTGCCAACCGTCATCAGGATTTTGCTTATGTGGGCAATGCACTTCCCAACAGTCAGCAATGGAGAGATGTGCTCCGTCTGAAGAATGCCGGTTTCAACATCATCCGTACTGCCCACTATCCTCAGGACCCGTCGTTCATGGATGCCTGCGATGAACTCGGAATCTTCATCATCGTGGCTACACCGGGCTGGCAGTATTGGAACAAGGACCCTCAATTTGCCGAGCGTGTGTTCCAGAATACCCGTGAAATCATCCGTCGTGACCGCAACCATCCTTCGGTTCTGATGTGGGAGCCTATCCTGAATGAGACCCGCTATCCTAAGGATTTCGCCCTGAAGTCGCTGCAGTTGACCAAGGATGAGTATCCTTATCCATACCGTCCTGTGGCTGTTGCCGACTGGAATTCGGCAGGTGTCAAGGAAAATTATGATGTGGTTTACGGATGGCCGGATATGGATATGAGCGGCATCAGCCAGTGTGTCTTTACCCGAGAGTTTGGTGAGTATGTGGATGACTGGTATGCGCATAACAACCTGAACCGTGCCAGCCGCAGCTGGGGTGAGAAACCGATGCTGACCCAGGCTTATTCTCTGGCGAAGACAACAGAGGAGATGCACACACCGGGACAGTTTATCGGTGGTTGCCAATGGCATCCTTTCGATCATCAGCGTGGCTATCATCCAGATCCTTACTGGGGCGGTATCTATGATGCATTCCGACAGAAGAAGACTGCTTATTATATGTTTGAGTCACAGCGCAGCGACCAGCCATTTGTGCATATCGCTCACGAGATGACCCAGTTCAGCGATGCCGATGTGACGGTATTCTCTAATTGTGACAGCGTTCGTCTTACCACCTATCAGGGTGCTCATACCTATACTTTGCCAGTTCTTCATCCTACGGCAGCCGCCTTTAATGCCCTTGTGGTATTCAAGAATGCCTGGGATTTTTGGGAGGCTCGCGAATACAGTTATAAGAAGAAATCTCCTCAGATGGTAGTGATGGTAGCAGAGGGATACAAGGATGGCAAGGTGGTTTGTACCGACCAGCGCATGCCTTCCCGCCGCAGCACCAAACTCCGTCTTTATGTTGATGAGATGGGCAAACCGCTGGTGGCTGATGGCAGCGACTTTGTGGTTGTGGTAGCCGAAGTGACCGATGATAACGGTCATGTTCGCCGTCTGGCTAAAGAGAATATCCGCTTTACCCTGGAGGGTGAGGGCGAAATCATTGGTGATGCCAGCATCAATGCCAATCCGAGAGCTGTAGAATGGGGTAGTGCTCCTATCCTGGTGCGCAGCACGATGAAGCCGGGCAAGATTAAGATTCATGCCGAGGTTCAGTTCCCGGGTACTCATGCTCCTACTCCTGCCGACCTGGAGATAGAGAGCGTAGCTTATCAGGGAACCATGATGATGGGTACAAAGACTGCCAAGTCTGCCACTTCATCATCTGTTCAGAATGCTTCTTCTGCCACTTCTTCTTCTTCTCATGAGTTTACACCCGAGCAGAAGGCAAAGATGCTGAAAGAGGTAGAAGACCAGCAGGCTGATTTCGGTATTAATAATTAATAATGCGTAACCGGAGAGTTCTTTGCAGAAGATTCCGTTTACGTAATCGTTATCGTCTTGAAATCTTCAAAAAACAGAAAGATTATTGGAGATTTCAAGACTTTTTTTGTACTTTTGCATACGTGAAACGATATTTTACCATACTTCTCTGTTCGCTTTATGCCTTGTTGGGTATGGCACAGAACAATATGCAGGTAGCTCATTATTCTACGAAGGAAGGGTTACCTCACGACATCGTATACTGTTCTCTGAAGTCGAAAGACAGTTTCCTGTGGTTTGGAACCTGGTTCGGCTTATCCCGTTTCGACGGTTCCCGTTTTGCCAATTATTCTGATGCTTACAACTCTTCTTCCGACCAGCCACCCCGTAAGGTAGAATGGTTGGGAGAAGATGCTCTGGGCAATCTCTGGATCAAGACGCTCGACTGGAAACTCAGCGTCTTCTTCAAGCAGACCGAACGTTTCGAAGATGTCTATGAAGAACTGAAACCTTTTGCCCGTAATCTGCAGGTCATCAAGATTCAGGCAGATGGTACCGGTAAGATTCTCCTGCTCACCAAAGATAAGAACCTGCTTCTTGCAGAAACATTAAAGGATGGAAGCATCCGTATCCAGACGCTGGTAGATGCCCGGAAGTATATCAATACGTTCAATTATCAGTTGCGCCAGGATGTGGTACAGCTGAAGGCTTCGCGTGCCAACTATGTAGGAAAGAATTATCAGATTTATTCCGTTCCTGTTACTGCGAAAAACAGGAAGTGGACGCTCGGCATGTGGCAGCAGTATTTCGCCCGTAAATCAAAGGAACATTTTGTTTATCATACCCCGAACGGATGTGTGTGGCAGTTGGATGAGTCGCATACCGCCCTGGTGTGCCGTAATCCGAAGACCGGATGGGAGCGCCGTTATCCGGTTTCGGGTGTAGGTAAGGTGGTGGAGCCTAAGTTCATCGCCACCTCTCATCATGGTTACTTCTATCTTTCCGGTGCTGGCGAAATTATCTATATTGATCCGCAGACGATGGAAGGCGTTAACCTGGCTTTCCTTCCTAAGTTCCAAGACCATAAGCCAGATAGCCACTTCTTGAACATGAACCTGGACAAGGATGGGCTGTTGTGGCTCACTTCTGCTGATAATGGCATTTACCGTGTCAGTTTCACCCCCAACCAGTTCCGTGTCATCTCTTTGCCGGATGGTGATAAGAGTGGAGTGAAAGCCATCTGCCAGTTGAAGAATGGTGATGTGCTGGTGGGTGCCCGCAGCAAGAATGTTTATCTGTTGGATATGCAGGGCAGGGTGAAGCAGGTGTTCGATTATGCCCATCATCAAATCGGCAGCATTTATCATGCCATGTGTGATGACAGGCAGAATCTCTGGCTCTCTACTAAGGGAGACGGATTGGTAAAACTGACTCCCGATTCCTCCAGACCAATAGGGTATCGCATCGCTCATTACCGTCATGATGCCCGGGATCCTTATTCCATCAGCGGCAACAATGTCTATATGACCTGTCAGGATTCCCACCATCGCATCTGGGTGGCTACGCTGGATGGAGGTCTCAATCTGCTGCAGGAACAGGGCGGAAAGGTGCGCTTCTATAATAAATATCATGGTATGAAAAACTATCCCGGTTACGGACTCTACATGGATGCCCGCAACCTGGTAGAGGACAGTCATCAGAGAATGTGGGTAGGAACGATGGACGGACTGATGTCTTTCAAGACAGATTTCAAATCGGTAGGCGACTTGCGCTTCGAGACTTATCGCAATACCGATATCAATACCCGTGCCAATAGTGACATCTACGGACTTTACAAGGATAACAACAGGCAGGTTTGGATGTGTACCTTTGGTGGAGGTCTGAGTCGTCTGGATGGTTTTGATGAAGTGACGCATCTGCCTATCCTTACTTCTTTGGGAGCAAAGGAAGGTTTGCATAATGATGTCATCATTTCGATTTTAGAGGATAAGATGGGACGCCTTTGGCTGGTAAATGCCGATGGCTTGTCGTGCTATGATTATCAATCAGACCGCATCCAGCATTTCGACAATTCCGACGGTTTCCCTGATGTTCAGCTTGAGGAATCTTCTGCGGCTTTGATCCAGAATGGGGAGATATGGCTGGGGTGCAAGGAAGGAATCCTTGCTTATCAGCCGGAACGTATCCATACCACCCGTCTGCAATATCCTATATATATAATAGGTGGAGAGGTGAACAACCGCGACATCCGCAGTTACAATCAGCCAGCCATCCTGGAGAAATCGATGGTTTATACCGATCGTCTCACCCTGCGTCATTCCCAGTCGATGTTCACTCTGGAGTTTGCTGCCCTGAATTTCTGCAATCCGGAGCGCATCAGCTACCGTTACCAGCTGAAGGGTTACGACCATGACTGGCATTATGCCGGCAAGAACCGTCGGGCTTCCTATACCAATGTGCCGTCGGGAACCTATCAGTTTATCGTAGAGGTAATGGATGCCACCAATCCTGATTCTCACAGCACGAGAGAGTTGACCATCACCATTCTTCCACCCTGGTGGGCTACGTGGTGGGCTTATCTCATCTACATCATTCTGATATCCGTAGCCAGCTACTATGCTTTCCGCTATGCGAAGTATCAGATTCGGCTGAAGAACAATATCTACATCCAGAACCAGCTGGCAGAGTATAAGCGCAAGTTTAATGCCGAACAGCAGGATAAGCAGTTTGCTGACAAGGTGCGCCGGTTTATGGAAGCCAACCTGACCAATGCCGATTTCGAGATAGATATGCTGGCACAGGAATTGGGCATGAGCCGTTCAGCCTTCTTCAAGAAGACGAAGGCTGTGATGGGCTGTTCGCCAAGCGATATGGTGAAGGATTTCAGACTGAGTCATGCCGTAGAATTGCTGAAGCATTCCGGTCAGAGTATCACAGATGTAGCCTACTGTTGCGGCTTCACCGATGTAGGCTATTTCGGCAAGTGCTTCCGTAAGAAATATGGCATGTCGCCAAGAGAGTATGTAGCGCAGCAGCAGGAGAGTGAAATAAAAAAATAAAGTTTTTTATAAAAAATCTCAAAAAAGGTGATTACAGCGTGAACCAATGTGCGTCTTTTAGGCAATTGAAACAAACAAATTAAATGTTGACTAATCATTTTTACCTAAAAGGCTAATGAAACAACTGTCTTATCATAGTAGGTTTATATTGGTTCTGTTATTTACGTTGTTGGACACTTTACCAATATGCTCACAGGCGGCAACTCCTAGGTACAGGATAGCTGCTTGCGACTGGATGATGCTGAAACGTCAGAAGCTGGGCGAGTTTAAACTGGCTCATGAATTAGGAGCAGATGGCGTTGAGGTTGACATGGGCGGATTGGGTAAACGCGTGTTATTTGATAATCAGCTTAGAGAACCACAACAGGCAGAAAAGTTTCAGGCTGCAGCCCGTCAGTATGGCGTAGCTGTTCCTTCTATGGCGATGAGTGGCTTCTTCGCTCAGAGTTTCCTGACTCGTGATAATTATCAAGACCTTTTGAAAGATTGTTTCCAGACGATGAAACTCTTTGGCAGCAAGGTGGCTTTCCTTCCACTCGGAGGTAGCGGAAAAGACTGGCAGCAGGAAGGCTGTGCAGCATACCAGCAGATGGTTTCTCGCCTTCGCACAGCCGGTGAGATGGCAAAGCAGGAGGGTATCACCATCGGTATCAGAACAGGTATGGATGCTAAGTTTGATAAGAAACTGCTGAAGAAAGTAGGCAGCAGTCAGATTAAGGTCTACTACAATTTCCAGGATGCAGCCGATCATCATCGTGATATCTGCAAGGAACTCCGGAAGTTGGGTGCCCAGCGTATCGTCCAGATACATGCTTCCAATACAGATAGCGTAAATCTCCAGGAAGACCCGGAAATTAACCTTCCGAAAATCAGGAAGACGCTTGATAAGATGAAATGGAGCGGCTGGCTGGTGGTAGAGCGGAGCCGTGATGTAAAGAGAGTAAGAGACGTGAAATATAATTTCGGTAGAAACATCGCTTACTTAAAAGAGGTATTCCAAGAGAGGTAACAGTTTCGGGGAATAACTGGCAAACTACTTTTTTATGATTAGGAAAGTGTAAATCGTGTTAGAAAAGAAATAAATAAAAATATAGTTAAACCTAAAAAAGACAATTATGAAGAAAAATCATTTCATTGCGCGGAAAAGACTCTTCTCTCTGGCACTTGCTGCCGTAGGAGCGATGTTCTTGGGTTCGTGTGCCGTTGATGGTTTTGATGACAAAGAGAAGTTTGACGACGGCGTGTCTGGAGTGAAACTTGAGTCACCTGAACTCTCGACAAAGACAGTTGCTGCTTCTGATGGTTCAGATAAGTTGCAAGTATCATGGAAGGTAGTCTATGGCGCTGGCGGTTACGAGTGTAAGGCTTATAATGTGGATGATCCAGACAATCCTGAGGAGGTGGCGAGTGATACCATTGATGGTACTTCTTTCCAATTCAAGATAGCTGAAGATACCAATTATAAGATTGAGGTACGTACCTTGGGAAACAAGGCAAAGAACAATACTGAGGCTGATAAGCCAACAGTTAAGTCTTACAGTACTTTGGTTCCAGCGACGACCATTCCTACAGGTTCTGACATCTCTGATTTTATTGCTGCCAACTTGCAGGAATCAGATAAGGAGCAGGCTTTCGAGTTGGAAGCAGGTGGTACTTATACCTGCAATAACTCAATTGATTTCAAGGGCAACAAGATGACCCTTCGTGGTAACAAGATGAGCCATGCTTTGGTTACTATGGGTGAAGGTGCTGCCATCTATACTTCTGCTCAGCTGAAGGTGAAGTTCATCAATTTCGACTGCTCTGCCACAACTCATAAGGGTGGTATCATCGAGATGTCTCCAGAACCACCAGCATCTTGCTCTGCAGAGTCTCAGGGTGTTGGCGCTGGCAAGAATGGTGGTAAGCCTGCCGATGTATATATCCTGCAAGACCCAATCATCATTCAGGATTGTGCCTTCAAGAATGTCATCGATGGACTCTTCTCTGTAGGCCAGTGCTCTTGGGGTATTGCTGATGTACGTGTGATGAACAGCGTGGTTCAGATGCGTAATGACGGACAGAAGAACTCTAATGGTGCTATCATCTGCGGCTTTTCTAATGGCTTCAAGGCTCCTAGTGGCGGTCAGTTCTGGTATGGTGGTATTAAGAGTATTACCATCAAGAACTCTACTATCTACAATACTGTTGAAGGCAATGGTAAGAACCGTATGTTCCGTTTCAACAATAAGGATTTGGACCGTGTCTTCCCTACAGCAGGTGGTTCTTGTACCATGATGGATAATACCTTTATCCGTGTATATGACAAGAAGGAGTTCGGTAACAATACTCCTAATCGTAAGGAATATGTGATTACTTATGATAACAATATCTTCTACGACTGCTTCCGTTTGCAGAAGTTCATTCAGGGCAACTGTAAATTGGAATATCACCAGAATCTGAATACTGTCTGGGGTGTCGGCAGTTCAGTAGATGGAACCGATAAGGGTAAGCTGGCTACTGAAGAGGATGCTGGATTTGCTGAGGCAGAGACCAAGAAGGAACTCGATTTCACCCAGCCTAACTTCGGGCTTAATTTCAAGGCTACCGGTGCGATTTCAAGTACAATCGGTGATCCACGTTGGAAATAATTTAAACTATCTAATCTCGAAACAAGATGAAACGTAAATATATAAAGACATTGGCCTTTGGTATGGCACTTACCTGTGCTGTGCCTGCAATGGCTCAAAATAAAGTAGTGCAGGGTACTGTACTCGATGACCTCGGTGAACCTGTTATCGGTGCTACCGTAAAGGTTGCCGGTACCAAGACTGCTGTGATTACCGATATGGATGGTAACTATAAGTTGTCTGTTCCTAAGGGTGGCAAGGTTACCGTTTCTTATATCGGTTTTAGGGATGCTACTACCAATGGTGGTACTATCAAGCTGGTTGCTGACGACAAGACTCTTCAGGAGGTGGTAGTCGTAGGTTACGGTACCCAGAAGAAGGCTCACCTGACCGGTTCTGTAGCCAACATCCCAACAGATGAAATCCAGGACCTTGCTAATGGTGGCTTGGCTTCTTCTTTGGGCGGTCTGGTTAACGGTTTGAGCGTAAGTGGTGGTGAGAGCCGTCCTGGTGAGAATGCCCGTATCATGATCCGTGATACCAACTCATTGGGCGAAGTTGGTTCTACAGCCCAGCAGCCTCTCTTCGTTATCGATGGTTATATCTATCCTAACGATGTAAAGGTTGGTAACAGTTACCAGAACCTCGGTGCTGAGGCTTTCAATAACCTGGATGCCTCTGAGGTAGAGAGTATCTCTGTATTGAAGGATGCTTCTGCTGCCGTTTATGGTGCCCGTGCTGCCAATGGTGTTATCCTCGTAACTACCAAGAAGGGTAAGATGGGTGCACCTCGCATTTCTTATAGCGGTTCTTTCGGTTTCACCGATGAGGTTTCTCGCCCAAAGATGCTGAATGCTTACCAGTATGGTCGTTTGTACAATGCTGTAACAGCAGCTGACCCAACCAATACTTCCCTCAATAAGACTACTGCCCTTTTTCAGGCTGATGAGTTGGAGGCTATGAAGGGACTGAATTACGACTTGCTCGATAAGTATTGGGAAACTGGTATGACCCAGAAGCACAGCGTAAACGTAAGTGGTGCTACCGATAAGGTGAACTATTTTGCAGGTATATCTTACTTCGATCAGGATGGTAACCTCGGTAAACTCAACTATAACCGTTGGAACTATCGTGCCGGTGTGGATGTAAAAGTAAGCAAGTGGTTGGGCGCTAATCTGACTGTTAGCGGTGACTATGCTACAAAGGAAAAGCCATTGGTAAAGGTGGGTGGATCTGGCGATGAGAAGGACTACAACCTCCTTCTGACCCGTCCTACTTACATGCCTGAATCAGTAAATGGTTATGATCTCCTGGCTTATGGTCCTAGCAATACACAGAAGAACCAGAACCAGCAGTATAACTTTGCTACTTTGCAGAACAATGGCGACTACCGCAAGAACATGAATTCTAACCTGAATATCAGCGGAAGCCTTGATTATGATTTCGGTTGGAGCAAGATTCTGAAGGGATTGAAGTTGCGCTTCTCTTATTCCAAGAGTATCAATACCGATAAGGGTAATGAGTATGGTTCAAACTTCACCCTCTATCAGATGTTGACTCGTTATGGTAGCGGTAACCACCTTTATACTCCTACCAGCGGCGATAATGCAGATTTCGATTACCTGGCAGCGTCTAACTTCAATGGTGTGACAACCGCCAATGGTGACTATCTGGCTCGTACCATGGTTCGTACTGATAACTATCAGATGAACTTCACAGCCCAGTATCAGCGCGATTTCGGTCAGCATCATCTGGGTGGTCTGTTCTCTATAGAGAAGTCTGAGGCAGAGAGTGAGTACTTGCAGGGACAGCGTTTGACCCCGTATCCTTTCACTACCGGTCAGTATAACTCTGCAACAGGTGAGATGACTACTATGTTTACCCGTAGTGAGAGCGGTACCCTTTCATATATCGGCCGTATCAACTATGCCTATGCCAACAAGTATCTCTTCGAGGCTCTGGTTCGTTCTGATGCATCAACCAAGTTTGCTCCAAAGAACTACTGGGGAACTTTCCCTGCTTTCTCTGCAGGTTGGGTAATCTCAGAGGAGAGCTGGTTCCGTAACAAGGTGAAGGGAGTTGACTTCCTGAAGCTCCGTGCTTCCTGGGGTATGACCGGTCGAGACAATACAGCGGCATGGCAGTGGATGCAGGTTTATGCACAGGATGCCAACCGTGGTACAGTATTCGAGACTGGTAAGGATTCTGGCAACCGTATCACCATCAACAAGAACAATTCTGCTGTAAATTCAGACGTTCATTGGGATAAAGACTACAAGACCAACGTGGGTATTGATGCCCAGTTCCTCAACAACCGCCTGGCTGTAACCTTCGATTACTATTATGAGAAGAACCGCGAGATGCTGATGAATATCAAGCAGACTGTTCCTTCTACCGTAGGTACACAGAGTGCTGCATCCAACATCGGTGAGATGGATTCATGGGGTGGTGAGCTCTCTGTTACATGGAAGGATAAGATCGGTAAGGACTTCAAGTATCGTATCGGTATCAACACAGGCTGGTCTGACAACAAGGTACTGAATATGGACTGGGTTACAGACTATCTCTACCGTCAGATTACTCCTGGTCACCGTACAGACGTAGGTCTCTGGGGTATGCAATGCATCGGTATGTTCCGTAGCTTCCAGGATATTGAGGAATACTTCACGAAGTACAACATCTCTACTTATATGGGTCTGACCAAAGACCAGGTTCGCCCTGGTATGTTGATGTATAAGGATGTTCGTGGTGCTTACGATTCTGAGACCGGTACTTATGCCGGACCTGATGGTATCGTAGATGTAGACAACGACCAGGTAGAGTTAGGTCACCGCAGCAGCAACCTCTATGGTTTGACCATGAATTTGGGTGCAGACTGGAAGGGCCTTTCTCTGACAGCTCAGATTGGTGCAAGCTGGGGTGGTTATACCACACTTCCTGGTGCAGCATTGAAGCCAACAGGTAATCTGGAGTATTGCAACATGCCTTCATTCTGGAATCCAGACAATATGTTTGCTTATCAGGATGTATATGATGGCTCAGGAAATCTCGTAGTAAAGAAGAACCTTGAGGCTTACTATCCTAACCTGAAGTATACTGATGTGAATGCTGTTGCGTCTAGTTTCTGGAGAGTAAGTACAGCACGTGTGGCTCTGAACCGCTTGACCTTGGCTTATACTTTGCCAAAGAGCTGGTTGGGTAGCATCGGCATCAACAGTTGCCGTATCAATATTACCGGTCAGAACCTCATCAACTTCTACAATCCATATCCAGACAACTTCATGAATCCTATGTCGGGATCATACGGAAGCTATCCTAACCTCCGTAAGTGGACAGTGGGTGTGAACCTCTCATTCTAATGAGATACTTATATAATTCTTAAAAAGAAAAGAACAATGAAAACGACAATAAAATTATTCAGTCTTGGTTTGGTTTCAGTCTTGGCTTTCAGCTCTTGTAGTGACAGCTTCCTGGAGGAAAAGAAGAACTATGACAATGTAAATAAAGACATCTACAACTATTATGAAGGATGTAATGGTCGTGTAAACGATATCTACAGTTGGTGTTTGCCAACAACCAACGATTTGACCTGGAAGTATCCTTCTATGGGTAATGCGGATGAGGCTGGTAAGTCTACTGAGGAATACAGTGGTCTCAGCTCTTTTGTAGACCCACAGGTTGAGCTGAGCTCTACCAGTTCCACAAATTCGGTTCCTGATTTCTTCATGGGCGATCAGTCTAATATCCAGGCATCTGTATATGGTAGAATCCGTAATGTCAATGATGTAATCCAGGGTATCAGCGGCAGCACTCTTTCTGAGGAACAGAAGAATGAATTGCTCGGTCAGGTATATTTCTTCCGTGCATGGTGCTATTACAACTTGTTCAAGTGGTATGGCGGTGTGCCTCTGGTTAAGGAAACACAAGATCCTTTAGAAAGTTCTGTTACTCCTCGTGCTACATCTAAGGAGACTTACGAGTTTATTCTTGATGATTTGAATAAGGCTGCTGATATGTTGGCTGCCAAGACAGAGAATGGCTCGGGATGGTCGGAGAAAGGCCGTGTAACTACTGGTACAGCCTTGGCTTTGAAGGGTCGTTTGATGCTTTTGTGGTGTAGCCCTCTCTTCAATCGTACTAACGATGAAAACCGTTGGAAGACTGCTTATGAAACCATGAAGGCTGATTTGGAGCGTATCAACAAGTGTGGTTATCACTTGTATACAGACAATGACAATAAGAATGGTTCTACCTTTGCCAAGATGTTTACCGATGGCGGTAATAATCCAGAGGCTGTGTTCGTTACCTTATACAATAATGTAACAGGTGATGGTCTCGATAATCAGAAGAACAACAACTGGGAGCGTCAGATTCGTCCAGCTAATACAGGTGGTAGCGGTAAGAATGCTTCTCAGATGCTGATTAATATGTTCCCAATGTCAGATGGTAAACTTCCTGAGAGTTGCGATACTTATACTAAGTTGGCTCGTTCTGAGAAGACTTTGGATAGCGAGACTCCATTCCTGAATCGTGACAAGCGCTTCTATCGTACATTCGCTTTTCCTGGCTTCCGTTGGGCTTACAGTGGTAATGCGTCAGAGCGCGATGCGAACAACCCTTCTGATGGTGCCAACTATGTACTTTGGAACTATGTATGGTATACCAGCATGAATGATGCCGGCAACCCTGAGAGTGGTGATTCTTATGGTGCAGACAACCTGTTGAAGAGCCGTCAGGGTGTATATGTACGCAAGAAGAGTGATGATTTGGATGTCAATTCTTCTCCTCTTTATAAGTACGTAGCTCAAGATACCAAGGGTGCAGCTCCATTCTATTCTGCTGCTCCGTTGATTGAACTCCGTTATGCTGAGGTTCTCCTGAACCTTGCTGAGGTTGCAGCAGGTGCTGGTCATCTGGATGAGGCTGTAAAATATGTTAAGCAGATTCGTGAGCGTGCTGGTTATTCAGCTGCAAATTCTGAGGATGATGGTATCACACCTGCAGCTTACAATGATCAGGCTACCTGTATCTCTCAGATTCTCTATGAGCGTCAGATTGAGTTTGCTTACGAGGGTAAGCGTTTCGATGACCTCCGCCGTTGGATGCTCTTCGATGGTGGTACTGGCAAGGTAGAGGGTGCTCCTTCTACATGGACTTTGACTGGTTGGGGTGGCAATACCTGTACATGGCTTGGTTTCAAGGCTTTGAACGGTCAGCGTCGTGAAAATATCCAGTATCGTGTTGCTGATAAGTATGGCGTAGGTGGTACAACTTTCAATTCTGACCCATTGTTGAAAGCTGGTACTGAGCGTCCTAAGGGTGTTGATCTCCGTGAGGATGATTTGAATACTCAGCTCGAGAACTTGTCTACATGGTATAAGGACAACTTGAAGATGAAGGTACAGAAGGGTGACGGTTACGATTCTAACAAGAATTACCTCTACATGAACTTCCGTCCTAAGTATTACTTCTTAGGCTTCACTTCCGGTGCATCTATCGCCAACAAGGCTTTGCCTCAGACCATCGGTTGGGGTGATTACAACAATGGTGGTGCCAATGGTACCTTCGACCCATTGGCTGAGTAATGTCAAGAGAGGAATGACGATATAGTCATAACATAATATATTAAGGTTGCGGGGTGTGTTCTCTTTTTAGAGAATGCACCCCGTTTTCTGTCTCTGATATTTTCTGTAGGAGAGTGTGTCTAAGTCTGGATAATAGTTGGCGCATAACAGTTGACCACCGCATGCACATCACCTGTGCGACCGGAGATACTAACTATCTCGCCAACATATCCTATCTTTCCCAGCAACATATCCTATGTTTTCCAGCAACAAGAAGAGAGGGTGTGCCGTAAGTCCATAATACAGGCTCGCAAGTCCGTTAGGCGTAATGAGTAACGCGAGTCCGCTAGGCGTTCCTGCGGATTTGCAATCCGCAGACAAAAAAGGCTCGACCTCTTTATTGGGGATTTGTAATCCCCAGCCGTAGGCTTTTCATATCTCCAAACTATATTTGCATTTTCGCTTGAGGCGGATTGCAAATCCGCCGGAACGCCTAGCGGGCTTGTCCTCAACTTCTGCCAAGAAGTCTGTTCGCTATAATATGGCTGGCCAGCAGGTGAATGCTTCTTATAAGGGTCTCGTTATCGAGAATGGCAAGAAGTTCGTTCAGAAATAATCTGACGTTATTCGGTTAGAATTTTAAGATAAAAGAAACAATCATAAAAGGGAGCGCATCACTAATGGTTGCGCTCCCTTTTTTGCATCTCTCAGGATGCTGAGTTATATGAAAAATGCACTTTCTAAGGTGCAGATTGCCTTATTGTATGCAAGTTTTCTTCGAACTGATTACCTTGCCTTCCTTCAATGCCTTGATGATATAAACACCTGATGGGAGAGAATCGAGATTCTTGCCTTTTCTTACCTTGATACCTGCAGCATTGTATACCTCGTAGCTATCGGCTGCGATTGAGGTCTGAATGTTTTGAATGCCTGTTGCAGAACCATCTGTCAGATAGAAATGGAAGGTGCGGGTATAGGTGCTGATGTTGTCATCATCGCTTACCTTGACAGTATAATCTACGAGCGCCTTTCCACAATCTTCGTTGGCGGTGAAGATATATTCACCCTCGTTAGCACCCGTATCATGACTCATCTTGCTCATCGCATCACCCTTAGCCTCGCATTCAAACTGAGGATTGTTGGTGTAGCCATCTGCGTTTTCATCGGCATTTCCATCACTTACGCCTTTTACTTCCTCCCACCAGTCTGGCATTCCGTCCTGGTCGGTATCCGGGTAATAGCGATGTGGAAAGTACGTTGCAGGGAAGCTACCTGGTCTTTGTCGGTTGCCTTCACCTTGATGTCGATGAGGCAGTCGGCAGCCTTCTTGTTGAGGCTGATGGTGAGGATTCCCTTCTTATTGAGTTTCATCTTGCCTTCCTGTGGCTGGATGCTGCTCTCCAGGGTGAAGACTGGCTGCTGGTTGTAACCTGCGAAATACTGCTTCAGGTCGATAGTCAGCTTATTGCCTGCTGAGGTGACGAAATGAGGCTCTGCAAGCCAGTTGAGATAGCGCTCCAACTGGGTATATTCGCCATCGGTCAGCTCGTTGTTGTCGGCAGCTGACGGGTTGGTACCAGCCAGCTTCTCCCACCAGTCTGGCATTCCATCCTGGTCGGTATCCCAGTTGGCAGGGCGACGGTCGGTGAGTGCTTCAAACTCCTTCCAGGCATCGTTGCCGGCATCCAGGTTGTCATCTATCAGTCCTTTCTTGCCGGTCTTGGAACCAACATATTTATAGGTTCCGTTCAAGGTTTCTTCTACCATGCGCTGGTCGTGCTGGTTGATGCAAGGCTGGTTGGCTCCCACATCGCTCAATACGTTCTTGAAGGCAGCGCGGGCACTTTCTACCTTGGCATAGGATGGGAAGAATGGTTTGTCGGTAAATACCTTCCAGTTGACTACCTGTCCGTGAGAAGTGGTATATTTGTAGGTTTCGCCTTCCTTGTCGCTGACCAGTTCTCCATGCTTTCCTGCCACAGCTCCTGCATTCTGTTTCATATCGCCCACATAGTTCTGGCGGATATTATCGTGCATGTAGTAAGCCTGACTTCCCTGGCCGGTACCTTCCAACTGGGCATTGAGGATATATTTCATGCTGGTGGCAGGTCCCATCTTGTAATAGTTGCCAACAAAGTTTACTTCGTGGGCTCCTCCGTCGCAGGCACGGTTGCCCCAGTTGTATACTACATTATTAAAGAGATCGAGCTTTCCGGCATAATATCCGGCTCCGTCCAGTCCGCCACCCATACTCCAGTTTCTTCCTTCGTTGTTGGCAAGCAGGTTGTGGTGGAACGAGCCTACATTACCACCGATGGTTGCAGCATAACCATGCTTGGCGTTGACATAATTCTGATGACCAGCCTGGTTGAGTGCTTCGGAGATGAGGTTGTGCTGGAAAGAGATGTTCTTGCCGTTGCGGCTGGAGAAAGCCTCGTCGATGGTCCAGCCTACCGAACAGTGGTCGATGATGGTATTGTCGCAGCCTGCAGCACCCAGTCCGTCGAGGGTAATGGTCTTGCCGTTTTTATCGAGATATTTTCCCAGTCGGAGACGGATGAAGCGGAAGATGCCTTCTGAGCCGAAACCGAAAGGATGCTCACGGAGAAGGATTCCCTTGCCGGGTGCAGTCTGTCCGGCTACCGTGATGAATGGATCGGAACAAACCAGACGGTCTTTCAGGTCGATGATGCCGGCAACATCGAAGACGATGGTACGAGGTCCCTTAACCTTTGTGATTCCGTATCGGAGAGAGCCTGGCTGCGGATTCTCAGGGTTATCTTCTAAAGAGGTAACATGATAAACCGAACCGCCACGACCGCCGATAGCAAATCTTCCATATCCCTCGGCACCTGGGAAGGCGAGACGGCGTGGACGGAAGTTCCATACTTCGCCCTCTGAAACCTTGCCGTTGGCATCTACCTCGTCTACACGCCAGTAATAATCGTTGGCGCTGCTGAGACCGGTGACTTCGAAAGCGGCTTCTTCTGTGGTGGCAACCTTCTTCAACTGGTCGGCGCGCTGTCCTATATAAATAAGGTGTTGCTTGGCACCTTCGCCGGCTTGCCAGCGAAGAACAACCTTGCCTCCTTCTGCATTGACGTGAAGATCATCATCGGCAGGATAAGGGTTGAGAGCGGTGGCTTTCGGGTTGGCTTTGTCGAATACCAAACCATTGATGGTGAGCGTGTTGTTTGCGTTATCCACACCTTGCAGCTGATAGTGGATAACTACAGGCTGGTCGTCGGTTACATCAAATTCGATGTACGACTGGCCGCTCTGCGATGCCTTCATCTCTCTTACGGTCTGCTTAATATCCTGTGCCAGAATCTCCTGTATCATGCTCTTCTGCTGGATACGCTTCTTGCCTTTCTTAACGGTAGTTATCTGTTCCTTCTCTCTGGAAACCTGGATAGAAGGAATATTGCCGGTAAGTCCGTCTACGATGTTGTGATAGGCAAGGAGAGAGTGATGACCTGGTTTCAGACCTCGGATGGTGATGCGGAGCTGGGCATTATCGCCCTTCGACGGATATACTACGATACCATCGCTGGTGAGTCGGTCGCCCAACTGTATGCCCTGCTTAAACCAGTTGGATTTGATAATTTGGTCTTTTCCGGGAGTATCGAGTGTAATCTCCAGTCCACCCAAAGCAAACTGGTATGTATTGCCCTGCTTCACGCCAACGGGAGTGAAATTGAGGGCTGTAACTTCAGCAGCCTTTCTGCTGGCGATATTGAAATCAATTTGCTGCGCCTGGCTTGAAAGTGCCATCAGCGAAGCGGCAACTAAAGGGAAGCATCTTCTGTTCATCATTTTTCAACTTTATGTTTTTTGTTTTATGTTTCAATAAAATAATAGATAAGTAACTTTCGTTTATATATTATAGGTGTAAGACGTTCCTGCGGATGAAATGTCGCCACCTGTTCCCGAAAAAATGCGCATGTTCATTGAGGACAAAAGAAAGGGAAAGGCGTCTTTAAGATATAACGAACAAACAATATTAAAACAATGCAAAGAAGTAAGAAGATTTTCGCTGCGATGGCATTGACTATCTTGCCAGCAGCAACTTTCGCTCAGTATCCTACTATTACAAAGGAGGCTCAGGCGAAGATTGATTCTATGCAAGCTGCATGGACTGCCCATTCTGATTCTGCTTGGGCTGTGGCTTTCCCTATTGTAAAACAAGAGGCAATGGCAGGACGTCCTTATGTGCCATGGGCTTCCCGTCCATACGATTTGCGCCAGGCTAAGATTCCTGCATTCCCAGGTGCTGAGGGTGGCGGTATGTTTACCTTCGGTGGCCGTGGCGGCAAGGTGCTGACTGTGACCAATCTCAATGATGCTGGTCCTGGTTCTTTCCGTTGGGCTTGCGAACAGGGTGGTGCCCGCATCATTGTCTTCAATGTATCGGGAAATATTGTATTGAAGACTCCAATCATTGTCCGTGCTCCTTATATCACCATCGCCGGACAGACAGCTCCTGGTGAGGGCGTGATGATTTCGGGTGAATCTTTCCAGGTTGATACCCATGATGTCATCGTTCGCCACATGCGTTTCCGCCGTGGTAATACCCATGTATGGTATCGTGAGGATTCTTTCGGTGGTAATCCGGTAGGTAACATCATGATTGACCACTGCTCTTGCGAGTTTGGTCTGGATGAGAATATCTCTTTCTACCGCCATATGTTCGATTTGCACGACGGTAAGCCAAAACGCAAGGTGCCAACGGTGAATGTAACCATCCAGAATACCATCTCTGCCAAGGCACTCGATACTTGGAACCATGCCTTTGGCAGTACAATCGGTGGAGAGAATTCTACCTTCATGCGTAACCTCTGGGCGGATAATACAGGCCGTAACCCTTCTATCGGATGGGGTGGTGTGTTCAACTTCGTGAACAACATCGTTTACAACTGGGTACATCGTACAGCAGATGGTGGTGAGTTCTCAACCATGAGCAACTTCATCAACAACTATTATAAGCCAGGACCTCTTACTCCGAAGGGTGCCATCAGCTACCGTATCGTGAAGAGCGAAAGCCGAAGCAACAAACTCTTCCCTTGGGCTCAGTATGGTCGTATTTATGCTGAAGGAAATATCGTAGAAGGCAACGAGGCTGTAACCAAGGATAACTGGAACGGCGGTATTCAGATTGCTGATAAGGATCTTCCAAATGGAATACCTGCAGATGTAAAGGCTCTGATGCGTTCTAACGAACCATTCGCCATGCCACACATGACCATTATTCCTAAGGACCAGACTTTTGATAAGGTACTTGAGAATGTGGGTGCAACCATTCCTTCCCGCGATATCGTGGACCAGCGCATCGTAGAAGAGGTTCGTACCGGTCAGGCTTACTATGTAAAGAAACTGCCTAAGAAGAATCCATACGGCGACTTCTGGGGATTGGCTGACAAGTCGAAGGCTGAAGATGGCAGTTTTAAGTACCGCCGTCTGGACAAGGAATCCTATAAGTTGGGTATCATCACAGACATCTGCCAGGTTGGTGGATTCCCTAAATATAAGAAGGTGAAACCTTATGTAGATACAGATGGCGACGGTATGCCTGATGAGTGGGAGATTGCCAACGGCCTGAATCCTAACGACCCTAGCGATGCCAACAAGGATTGCACTGGTGACGGATATACCAATATCGAGAAGTATATCAATGGTATCAGCACCAAGGAAAAGGTGGATTGGACTGACATGAAGAACAACCACGATACTTTGGCTAAGAAGGGAAAACTCCTGTAAATCAGAAATGAATGCCCGGAGTTGTTTCTCCGGACTCATTTCTTAATGCATGACAAGAATATGAAAAAACTTTTGAGAAATAAGTTGTTAGGCGCAGCCTGTCTGCTCTTGCTTCCTTTGGGAGCAGGAGCACAGGTACAGCTCGACAGCGTGGGGCGTGATGCCAAGTATGTGAACAACATCATCGCCCGTTCGCAGAAAATCGTGGATGCGCTGCAACTGACTGATAAAAGCAGCAAGCAGAATGTGCTCCACATCATCTGTAACCGTTATTTCCTGCTGAACGATATCTATGAGAAGTTCGGCAAGAATACGGCTGAGCGTGATGCGGAACTCTATAAGCACCACTTTGAATTTGCTGCCAATCTGGAAAACTATCTCTCAGAGAAGCAGGTAGAGCAGGTGAAGGATGGTATGACCTTCGGTGTCGTTCCGAAAACCTATCAGGCTCATCTGGAGATGATTCCTTCTCTGAAAGAAAACGAGAAACTCCAAATTCTCAATTGGTTGAAAGAAGCTCGCGAGTTTGCCATTGATGCCGAAAATTCCAAGGCTAAACATGGCTGGTTCGGAAAATACAAAGGACGCATCAATAACTGGCTCACCAAACGGGGCTACGACCTGAAGGCGGAGCGCGAGGGGTGGTATAAGCGTATTGAAGCGGCAAAGAAAAAATAAACAGTTTCCGTAAGGTTATAAAAACTCTGATGAAACAAGAGGTATGAAAAGATTATTTTCTATATGGATATTTACGTTAGTAGGGGTTGTGCAAATCTTTGCGCAACCCTTCGCGTTTGATTTTAGCTACGTGGGCTACCAGCAGAGCGAAAAGGAGATTCCGGATGCGGACGTTGTGGTCTTCGTAAAATGGAAAGAAGGCGACCAGAGCGCTCGCATACAGAAAGCCATCGACTTTGTTTCTGCCCGCAAAATGGATAAGAAGACGGGACTACGAGGGGCTGTCTTGCTCGGTAAGGGTATTCGAACTCTCACAGCCACTTCGCATCCAGACTTCGGGCGTGGTGCTGAGAGGTACTGACCGCAATCAGACGGTGCTATATAAAAAAGGTGTAGACCGTGGGGCGGTGGTGTATCTGGAAAGCGAAAAGCAGATGCAGATGCTGGGCGAACCAATGAAACTGTCTGCTCCCTGGAAGTTGGGAGAGCGGAAGGTGACACTGCCTGCCGGCTGCAAGATGGGCGATGAGATCCTGATTGTCCGACCTTCTACCAAGGAATGGATTCTGAAGATGGGCTGTGCTGACTTCGGTGCAGGCAAGGACCTGGGCTATTGGGGCTGGCATCCGGGAGAAATCGATGTGCGCTGGACCCGTAGTGTGGTTTCTGATGGAAAGGGAGGATTGCAGTTGGATGCTCCTTTATCCATGTCGCTCGGTCAGGATGATGCGGAAAGCTTCGTTCAGCGCATCGCTGGTAATGACTGGCGCTTAAAGAATGTGGGTGTAGAAAATCTCACGATAGATTCAGAATATGATACTACCAATCCGAAGGATGAAAACCATGCCTGGGAGGGTGTATATATTAATAAGGTGAAAGATGGTTGGGTGAGAATGGTGAATTTCCGCCATCTGGCTGGTTCGGCTGTAGTAACCCAGCGTGATGCTTCCCGTATCACGGTAGAGGATTGCATTTCTCAGGCTCCTGTCTCAGAAATCGGTGGCTACCGTCGTCGCACCTTTCTCTGTATGGGAGAACAATGTCTGTTCCAGCGTTGCTATTCTGAACAGGGCATGCACGATTTTGTGGCTGGTCTCTGTGCAGCGGGTCCTAATGCCTTCGTACAATGTGATGGTTATGAATCGCTGGGTTATAGTGGTGCAGTGGGACCTTGGTGTACAGGATTGCTCTTCGATAATGTGAATATCGATGGCAATGACATCAAGTTCTGCAATCTCGGTCTCGAAGGTTACGGCATCGGATGGAATACAGCCAACAGCCTCGCTTACCAATGTACGGCTGCCGGAATCTTTGCCGACAGCATTCCTGATGGCAGCAACAACCATGTGTTTGCCTGTTGGGCGCAGTTTAACGGTTCTGGCGATTTCCAGCAATGTAACAATCATGCCAAACCATGGAGCCACTTTGCATCTCTTCTGAAGAAACGCCTGGGTAGGGATGTCTCAGTCCAATGTCGTGTGCTGGAGAGAGAACGCAACAATGTGAGCAACAATCCTACCTATGATGTGGCACAGAAGATGGTGGAAGAGGCGCGCAAACCTCGCATCATCATGCAGATGTGGATAGCAGACAGCGCCCGATTCATGGCTTCTGTTTCTCCTGGTAGAGCTATGGATGTGGATAAAATCAAGGAGTCAGCTCTTTACCGTTCTAAAAAAAAGGCGGATCAAGTTCCTGCCGGGAAGCCTGTCTTCGCGATAAAGGAGGGTAAGATCATGGTGGCTGATACGCTGTTGAAGGGTGCAAGAATGAATACTCCTTGGTGGAACGGACGTGTTCGTTACTCGGCTTTCCCTAAGATTGCCGATGCCGTGACCCGTTTTGTGCCGGGAATGGAGGGACAGGGCACTACCACCCGTGTGGATAGTGTGGTGGCTCATCTTCGTGATAAGCATGTGGTGCTCTTCAACCAGAACTACGGCTTGTGGTATGACCGCCGCCGTGATGACCACGAACGTGTGCGCCGCCGTGATGGAGATGTCTGGGCTCCGTTCTATGAACAGCCTTTTGCCAGAAGCGGACAGGGCACGGCTTGGGACGGACTGAGTAAGTATGACCTTACAAAGTTGAATCCGTGGTACATCAGCCGTATTAAGGAATTGGCAGAAAAGGGAGCCAAAAATGGTTTGCTGGTTATCAACCAGCACTATTTCCAGCATAATATCCTGGAGGCAGGTGCCCATTGGGTAGATTGTCCATGGCGCCCAGTCAACAATATCAATGGTACGGTGTTCCCTGAACCTGTTCCTTTTGCAGGTGATAAGCGTGTATGGATGGCTGAATACTTCTATAATATAGATAATCCGGTGATGCGCCAGCTGCATAAGCAGTATATCATGAAGATGCTGGATGCCTTTGCTGATGAGCCGAACGTGATTCAGTCGATTGGCGAGGAATATACGGGACCTTATCATTTTACGAAGTTCTGGTTGCAGACCGTTGCCGAATGGGAGGCTAAGACGGGCAAGCATGTCTGGGTGGCTTTGTCGTGCAACAAGGATGTGCAAGATGCCATCCTCCAGGATCCGGAGTTGAGAAAGGTAGTTGACATCATTCATATTGAACAGTGGTATTATACCCAGAAGGGACTTTATGCTCCTGAAGGAGGTAAGAATCTGGCACCTCGCCAGTATCAGCGTCGTCTTCGTCCGGGCAAGGTTACCTATGATGATGTCTTCAAGAGTGTGAGCGAGTATCGTCAGGCTTATCCTGAGAAGGTTGTCATTT
>ENA-OOQP01000382-OOQP01000382.1-human-gut-metagenome-genome-assembly--contig:-NODE-382-length-21810-cov-1.818616_pt1 | contig 21810 bp, 18 predicted proteins | sample MGYA00241266_ERZ501171 | MGnify/ENA primary metagenome ERZ501171 (study PRJEB25962, sample SAMEA2042501) | human gut metagenome | biome: human gut; feature: human-associated habitat; material: faeces...
AATCGTGAAGAATTGAAGATACTGACATTTACATGTTAAATATTAGAGTGGGTGATATTACAACAAATGGTGAACTTGCTAATGAGTATTTAAATAGTCACAGTACTACAGAAATTATATTTTATGTAGAAATTATTTTACTTGGTGTTTTAATAAGTATAATTTGTATTGCCAAAGTATTTGAATGTTTATATAAATTATTCTTTAACATTCATAATGGAGATACACCATTTACTTTAGAAAATATAAATTGTATTAAAAAAATATCTTATTTTATAATATTTTATGTTGTATTTAGTTTTATTTATGGTCTTATGTGTGGCATTATAATGAAAATAGATTTTAAGGCTGAACTAGAATTATCAGATATTGTTTATGCTTTAATAATTTATAGTATTTCATTTATATTTGAATATGGATATGAACTTCAACTAGATAGTAAAAGTAAAATGTACGAAAATTAATTTGACAATACCCTCATTTAGTGTTAAAATATAGCTCTAATCGGGGGTTTTAAAATGGATGTAAATACATTTTTCTTACTTTTCGGAGGTATTAAAGCATATGCAATGTTTTTAGCAGATTGCTTTATGGGTCAAAAAAAAGTATCAGATTTTATCTTACAAGAAAACTTTTTTTACATGGCTAAATTTAGTTTAGCAATATGTTGTTTGTTAGTTGTAAAAGATGAATTAATTGAAGGCTCAAAAAACAATTTTATTTGTAAAACAATTGATGAAGGTATTCTAAATTGTGTTGATAAAGTTGCCACAAAAACAAAAGATGGTTTTGAAATAGATGGTTTTACATTTAAAAATCCTGAAGAAATAGTGGGACTAATTAGAAATAAACTAGCACATGGAGAATTTATAATAGATTTAGAAAATAAGAAAGTTTCATTTAAACTTGAAAATTCTATGATGTCTCTAGGAATGACTAATGTTATAAATATGATTTCTAAGTCTATGGACATTTATCATTTAAATTCATCAAATACTGAATATAAAAATGATATTGTAGTAATTAATAAAAATGATAAAACCAGAACTAAATCATTAAAAACTAAAAGTGAAATAAAAGGTTTTTTAAGAACATTTAGTAGAATGCGTTTTAGTTTTAAAAAACATGATGATGGACTTTTAAACGATGAAATGGCTAAAACGGTAGACATGGTTATAAGTGATTATGAAGCTGATTTTCCTTTAGATTTACTTGTAAAAGCTAAAAAGAAATTTGCTCAAAAGGGATACTCTTTTGATTGGGAAAAAACTTCATTAAAAGATGATTTAATTGAAGATATAACTAATTATGTTTATTATAACTATCCTAAAGATTTACCTTATGAATATCAAATAAGATTTATGAAAAAAGATTTAGAAAGTAGATTAAATCCCAAAAAGCATTTAGTAAAATCTTTTCAAAAAAATATGATGTTACTAGAGATTGCTTATAAAAAACAAACTGTTAATTATGGAGAAATTCTTGAAGAATATCAAAAAAATTGTAGTTATGATACAATTGGTCTAGAAGAATTAGCTACCACAACTTTTGCTCTTTTTGAAGCTATGTTTTCTTATGGAAATGATAAATTTTTAGAAAATAGTAATGAATACACCTTTTTACCAAGTGATGGCTTAGATTACAGCACTCTTGATTTAAGTCCAATAAATGTACTATATATAAATAAGGATAATGGATTTAAAAATAGTCTTCAAATAGAATTTACAAGTAAGAAGAAAAGAATTACAGAAATTGATGCTAAAATTTCTAAAAATGAACAAAGTTTAGCGCAAGTAACTAAAAGTGGTAATTTAAAAGCTAAAGCTATATTAGAAAGTAACTTACAAAAATCATATCAAGAAAGAGATAGACTTTATGAAGAATTAAAAACCTTACTTATAAGGTTAAATGAAATAAATCTTTATGAGAAATTTAATGAAAGTCACTTAAAAAATAAAGCAATAATTAATGGTATAAGAAATAGTATTTCTCATGGTAATTATAAAATAGAAACTGTTGATAATCGTATTTGTAAAATAGTTTTTGAAGACATTTATGAAGGAGTTCTAACATTTAAATGTGAAGTTCAAATCACAGATTTTATTAACATGATTTATAGAAATGAAGAACCAATTAAAGAATTCTTAAAAAAAGATGAAATTCTAAGAAGAATATTAATATAAAGTGGATAAAACCACTTTTTTTGTTAAAAATAAAAGTGTGATAATTATGGTATTAAAAGATTTAATTATAGTATTTTTAATTTTACTAACAATTATTTTATATTTATTTAAAAAGAACAATTATTTATTATTTATTCCATTCTTACTATGTTTTATTCATATAAAAGTAAGTAATGAAAACATATTATTTAAAACAGTTTATCTAACAGCATTTCTATCTATAATTATATCTTTAACAAATAAAATGTTGATAAAAAAGACTTTATCAACAATCATTATAATTATTTTAGTAAGTTCACACTTCGTTGTTCACTGCTATAGAAAGCCTAAGGTCTTTCTATAGTAATTTAAAGCCAACGTCTTTAAGTTATCCAATAACCACTCTTAAAATAAATAATTATGCGTCCTTAAATTATATTGTAGCTTTTAACAAATTACATGAAACTTTAAAAGGAAACTATGTTTTAAATGAACATAAAGAAATTAATTATGATAACATATATCAAAAATATAAAAAAGAATTTAAAAATATAAATAATGAAATAAAATACTATCAAGTATTAGAAAACTATTTAAATGAATTTTATGATGCTCACATTGGTATAAAAAGTTTAACTAATAATTCTAATCTAGAAGAAGCAAAAGAAAAATTTTATAATAGATATTATGGTTTTAGTTTAAGTTTATTAGATAATATGACTTATGTAGCAACAAGTGTTTCCCCGGAAAGTACGGCATATAAAGCTGGTATCAGAGATGGATTTATCATAACTAAATGGAATGGTAATAATATTTCTGATGAGATAAAAAATCTAAAGTATCTAAGTGTTTCCCTCCCCAATATATCTAATAAAAATGTCTTAAATTATTATATCCCCATTTATTTATCTGGAAGAGGTAATGAAGAAAATGAAATAACTTTTATTAATAATGAAGGAAAAGAACAAGTTATCAAATTAAAATCAATTGGTAATGGTTATAAATACATAAAAGAAAATATTAAAAAGTTTACCAAAAGTAATGATGAAGAAAATTTTACTTATAAACTGTTGGGAGTTACATCTTACCTAAAAATAACAAATGAAAAAGATAGTATAAAATATGTTAAAAACAAAATGAATAATATTGTTGATAATATAAATAAGGATAATGCTAAAAATTTAATATTAGATTTAAGAAACAATGAAGGGGGCAGTGACATTGTAGGGAGTGTTATTTCAAGTTTTTTTAGTACACAAGATTACCTTTATATTAAGGAAAGTATTTTAAAAGATAATAAATTAAAAAAGATAAATGAAATATATGCAAACGGTTATAAAAAGATAAATATTCCAACCATTATATTAGTTAACGGTAACACTAAGAGTGCTGGAGAAATACTTGCATATAACTTACAAAATGAAGAAAACATACTTGTGGCAGGATTAACCAGTACAAATGGCAGCATATCAACAGTTAAAAAGAAAATAATTATGCCCCATAATCTAATAATTTCCATTCCAACCATTGCTATTGGAAAAAAAGATGACATTATAATTGATAGTAACAATGAAAGAAATGGAGGATTAAAATTAAATATAAAAATACCTATAAATAGTAAAACAATAAATGATATTTTCAATGAAAATTATGAATACGAAGTAGAATATTTGTTAAATTATCAAAAAAATATTTAAATTTTTCAAAAATAGTGTATAATTAATACTAAGGAGGGCAACATGGGTAATAGTATTAGTTATGTTTTACTAGCGTTATTAATTTTTGTCATTAGTTTACTTATTTATTTTTTAATCAAATGGGCAGTTCGTGAAGGCATCAAAGAAGCATACCATGACATAACAGGAAAAACAACTTATGAAGATAAGAAAAATATAAAAATGGCAAAAGAAATTAAAGAAGGTATTAAAGAAGTTGCTAAGAAAAGAACTAGCAAGAAAAAGTAATACCTTTTTCTTTACACAAATTTGACAAAAATTACAATTTGTGATAAAATATAGCTAACTAAGGGGGATAAAAAATGGTTGTGACTAGTAAAAATTTACTTTCTCTTTTAAATAGCTCTAAAATAAGTTATAAAGAAAAAGCAGAAATAATTAAAAAATATGATAAATTATTAAGAAAAAATTTACAAAATACCAGTGAAGATGTTTTAGTAAACCTTCTTTTTAGTACCCAAGTACCTAAAAGTGCTAAAAAAGTAATATCTCAAGTAATAGATAGTAAATCTAGAGATTTTGTATGTTTGAACAACTTTGAAAATGTGTTTAAAAAATATACTAATTTTAAAGAAAGTGACCTTTATAAAGCTCATTATCCTCATATTTTAAAAAGACACATTATAATAGATTTATATAATGATATTTTAAGTGTCTTAGAAAACCCAAAAAAAGATAAAAAATTAAAACAATTAATAATTTATTATGGTGTTGATAAATCTTTACTAGCAGAATTTCTATCCACATCTAGTAATGAAGATTTAATCAAGTTTTGTCTAGAAACTAAATTTACTAACATAGATAATATTGCTTATGTTTTATATAGTGAAAAACTAAGTTTAGAACAAAAAGAAGACATCATTAAAAGATTTGTAAGTGAATTTAATATTCTAGAAATATTAAAAAGCCCATCAACTGAAGAAGTAAAAAATAAAATAATTGAATTAAAAAGTAATGAGTTAGAATTAAAACTTAAAAATATTAATGAAAAAGAGTTAATTGATTTAATAACAACCAGTGAAAACTATCCCAAAGTAGTTTATGACATGTTAATAAGAAAAAAAACAGACATGTTACTTTCTGTTATTCAAAAAATGTCTTTCGAAGACTTTAAAAAAACATTAATTAAAATTAAAGATGCAAAAATTTCAACCATAATTATTAAAAATTTCCCATTAAAAACTAAATTAGTTTTATCATTAACCAGTGATATAAATGTCTTATCATGGATTTATAACGATTCAATTCCTTATGAAATAAAAGAATTTATCTTGGATAAAAAAGAAAAAGATTTAAAATCCGCTATTAAATCTAGAAGTTTAAGTAGTTTAAAAATCTGTTATTTAAGAAATTCCCAAAACATTCCTTTAAAAGTTCAAAAACTAATAATTGAATTAAAGGATGAAGAATTAAAACTTGATTTAAATAAGAAACCATCATCAATTATAATATCAGAAATTTTATATGGTAACTATTGTGATTTATATAAATCATTTATTATAAAAAATGGTAATTATGATGTAGAATTATTACTTGAAAAAAGTAATGAAGAATTAACTATTTTAGTTTTTGAAACCTTAAAAGACAGAATTAAAACTTATTTAAATAAATTAACTATGTTAGAACTAACAACTCTAGATTATTTTAAAACACCATATTCTAAAGAACTAGCAGTGACACAAAATAAAGATTTAATTTTATCTAAGATAAATAATACTAGCCAAGAAGAATTATATACATACTTAAAATCTTTAGAAACACATCGTGAAATAAAGAAATTAATCTTAAAAAGTATGAATATAAATGAAGATGATTTAGATAATTGTGTAGAATTAATTAAATATAATGACATTGATTTAGTAATTAAAAATTATAATAAAATAAAAAGTTTTATAAATAAATCAGGTATTCCTTTTGATGCTTTTATTCAATATGGTTGTGGCAGTGAAAACTATAAAAGCTGGTTTAATAAAGTACTTGAGATAATTGAATTTAACAAAGAAGAAGACTTTTATTCCGCAGTTAAATATTTAATGAGTGAATTATATCATGAAGACCAAAGTAAAGAAAATATAGTTTATAGTATTATAAATTATCTATCAATAATAGATGCTTTTAAAGATTGTTATTATTTAATAATGAATTTAGTAAATAATAATGTCTTACTAACTAAAGATGATTGTGATAACTTAAAAAGATTATTTGCATCAAGTTATAGTAAGAAAAATGAAGTAAGAGTTTTAGATGATATAAAATCCATAAGATTTAAAATACTAGAACAATATAAAGATGTAATATTAAATTCAAGTTCTATTAAAGAATTAAAAAATATATTTATGGAAGTAATCTGTGGAAATGCTAGTAAATCATTAGAATATATCGGTGGTTCAAAAACATTTATTACTTTAAAAGAGATAGATAAAGAAAATGAGAAGATTTGTTTATTTATTGATGAATTGTTAAAGTTTTCTAAAGTAATTGAAGCAATAGAAAATACCAATAATATTGAAGGTTTGCGAAATATTTTAAAATACTTTATTATTGATAAACCAGATAACTTACTTATACTTGAAGCATCATTTATTAATTTTAAGAAAGATTTACAAAAATTATTTGAAATAGATGCTAAAATTAATTTAACTTCATTAGATAGCGATGTTACCAAAAGTTTAGTTAATGAAGAATTATCTTCTAAATATGGTACAATAGTATATGATTTTTCTAAGGTTAATTACTGTTTATATGCACACATTTTAAGTAGAAGTGAAAAAGTTGAAGATTTAATAAATGGTAATTCTCATAGTAAAGCAAACTTCTTATCAGTAAGTCCGATAAGTTTTCTTGGAGAAAAGTTCTATTTTGATAGAACATCAACAACATTTGCTATTGATAAAATTCCAACTGGTAGTTTTATTCATAGTTCTCTAGTAAATATGAGTACAAATTTTAGGATAACTAATAACTCTGGAGAAGTAAAAGAATTACATCGAACTGAAAGAGGAATATTAGAAACAAGTGCAGTAACTGCAGCAAATTCTGAAGTGTTATTATATCGTGATGGCATAAAAATGAGTGGAATTATTTTACCTGGAGGAAGAATTCCAACCCTTGAAGAAATAACATTAGCTAAAGAATATAACTTACCATTTATTATAACTCAAGAAGTAATGACTTCAATACCTAATGTTAAAAAGATATTTAGTTTAAATGATATTGACTTTGAGTTTACAAAAATACCAAAAGAATTAGAAGAAATATTAACATCCTTAATAATGGTTAATATTAATAAAACTTCAAGTTTTTATACGGGAAGAGAAATCGCTATAATTACTGATGCTCATTCATTATATGAACCAACTTTAGCAGTATTAGAAGACATTAGAAAAAATGGTATCAAAGAAATATATTCACTTGGGGATAATGTTGGAGTAGGGCCAAATCCTCATGAAGTATTAGGTTTATTTGAAGATTATAATGTAACATCTATCGCTGGCAATAGTGAGTATTATAATACGTTAGGAATAATGCCATTTATCTATTTTGATAAAGAAAAAAGTGAAAACCAAGAATGGACTTACAATAAGTTAAGTGCTAGTGACATTGAAACTTTAAAAATGTATAAGCCATCAATTGACTTAGAAGTTGGTACACAAAAAGTTGCATTATGTCACTTTGCTAATGATATTCGTTGGGATTATATGGGGGAAGACTCTACCTGGGCATATCAAAGAAACTTCAAAAGAGGTAAGACATCACAACAATTTTTATATACTAATAGTGATGAAGCAAAATTAAAGATAGAAAGATCAATTGCAGGAAAAGATAAAAACGATTTAAGAATTAAAGGTTTCCTTAATGCTTTAGAAAATCCTTTATTCAAAGGCAAAAAAGCAACTGATTATGATGCCATTATTCAAGGACATGTTCACTTTCATATAAGTGATAGACTATTTAATACTAAAATTGAAACACTTAGAGCAATTGGCATGGGATATGGCAAAGATGATTTAGGTAATGCTTGTTATTATGTTTTAAAAGAAAAATGTGATGGGACATTTGAAATTGAAAAAAGATTAGTTGAGTTTAATAGAAATGTTTTACTAGCAAATATCGTATCAAGTGATATGCCTCACAAAGAAAAAGTATTAAGATTTGTAAAATGGTAAAAATATAATAATAATATTTTAATAAAAAGCTAAACTTATAATAAAGGAGTTGATAAAATATTGACAAATTTTATAAAAAGTGTAGAATATTATATTAACTTGTGTTATTATTTAATTAAGGATAGCAATGATTTGGAGGTGAAAAATATGATTGGAACTATGCCAAGTTTATATAATCAAGTGGTAGAAAAAGGTGCAGTTAAAAAAGAAAAAATGACTTTAATAAAATGTATTTCGTGTTATAGAAACTTAAGGAAGTTAGCAAAAAAAGCTGACTTAGACAAGTATTTAGAAACAAATAAAGAAGTATTAGATGGTCAAACTGTCATCAAAAATACCAGAATTCAACCAGAAATCATATTTTATTACTTCATTAATAAATCTAAAGAAATAGAAGATTCTCAAAAAGTAATGAAAATGATAAAAGAAAATTATCCATCTTTAGATGATGAAAAAATTCTAATGTCATTTCTATATGTTATTAAAACTAAAGGAATCAGGGCATTTGTATAGATGAAATTTTTACTTGATGAAAATATTCCTAAAGAGTTAGGAAATTTTCTAAAAAATAAAGGTTTTAAAATTGAATTAATAAATAGTAACAAACACAAGGGAAAAAGTGATAAAGAAGTCTTTGAATATGCTGTAAAAAATGGTTATACAATTATAACATTTGATGCTGACTTTTGTTCTTTTAAAAAATTATTTCATTGTGGAATAATAAAGTTAAATGGTAAATTAAATAATCCAGAAGAACCTTTAATGAAAGCTATTAATTATTATAAAGATAAAGATATGAAAGATTTATTTATTCAAGTAGATTCATCCTCTAAAATGGTTGAGGAAAGTAAAAAATATAGTAAAAAGAATGTTTTTAAACAATTTAGAAAGATGCCAATTAAATTAAAAATATTTATTTAGAAATAAAAATATAGTATAATAATTCTAGGAAAGAGGTGCAATAATGGAAGATAAAGAAAAGATAGAAATTTGCAATTGTGGTTGTGAATGTGAAGAATGCAATTGTGATGAATCTTGCGAATGTGAATGTGGTTGTGAAGATTGCGAATGTAGCGAAAGCTGTGATTGCGAAGAATGCAGTTGCGAAAATTGTGAATGTTAAATAAATAAAGAGTTCCAATTTAGGAACTTTTTTGTTATAAAAACTACTAAATAATTGCTTTTATCTTATATTTACTGTATAATAAACCCAATTAGAAACGAGGTTGTATATGGAGTTATTATTAAATCCATGGCTATGGATATTTGTAGCATTAGATATTTTATTATATGTTAACTATAAAAAGTGGATAGGTAAAGCTGGTGAGTTCTGGGTAAAAAGAGAACTAAAAAAATATTATTCCGTAAAAAGTATAAAATATATTGATACATTATTCTGGAAACGGTATAATCTGCATATAGAGGTGATAACTATGCAAATTAGAAAAGATAGTGAAAAACGGAATGTTAGTGAAAGAAGAATAAGAAAACTTATTCAAGACGGAAGAATTGAAGGTGCTGAAAAAATAGGAACAACATGGAATATTCCAGACGATACTTATAAGCCAATCGATAAAAGGTTAAAAGATGAAATTAAATTCAAAATAGATCTGTCTGAAAATTCTTTTAAAGAAGTTGATTATAAGCTTGTTAGATTAAATATTAAAAGGCTATTTTATTTAAAAAAAGCAACTTAATCATTACAAAATGCAATTAATCTAGGATGGGCATATAACAGTAATGGTTTTGAAGAAAATACATTAACATTAAAAGAAACTAAAGAAGTATTAGCAGGTATTACCATAGGCGGAAAATCTGTAAAGGAACATTTAGAAGCTATAAAATGTGAAAATGTCTGAAGATATGGAACTCATGATGTAATTATTAGTGGAGTTCAACATAGACCACTACAATATATAAAAGTTTCCAAATTCTAAATTTTTTTATTTTAATCTAGAATTATTATAAAAAAGTCATAACAAAGTTTGATTGAATAAAAAATATTCTAGTATAAAAGATGATTTAAAAGAGTTCATTATTATGAGATTATTATGATTAAACCATTATTCGTGATTTTTTTATAAGAAGCCACCTAGACATATTTTCAAAATTGTATTATCATAATAACAAGAGAAAGTTTAATTAAAGTTTATGAGAATTTGTTATTAGGTAAAAACAATAAAAATGTATTCGAAAAATTAATTATTAAAGAGTGGCTTTAGGAGGTAATAGAAATGACTATAACAGAATTATTAGATGAGCTTAGAGGTTTATTTGGAAATGAGCGAGATAAAGGGACCGCATTTGAAAAATTAATAAAAATGTTTTTAGAATCCGAGCCTAAATATCGTAATACCTTATCAAACGTTTGGACCTGGAAAGATTTTCCTTATAGAGATAATATAGGTGATATTGGAATTGATTTAGTGGCCAAAACTTACACAAATGAGTATTGGGCAATTCAATGTAAGTTTTATGACGAAGAACATACTATTTCTAAAGATGACGTTGATACATTTTTGGCATCTTCGTCTAAGATGTTTTATGTTGATGGTAAACCAACAAAATATAGTTACCGTTTAATTGCTTCCACAACTGATAAATATAATAAAAATGCAGAAATAGAGCTTAGAAATCAAGAACCTCAAGTTGGAAGATTGGGAATAGCAGATTTATTAGAATCTCAAATTGATTGGAAAAAATATTCTTTGATGTCTAAAAAAATGGAAGTTAAGGATAAAAAGAATCCTAGAAAACACCAAATAGATGCCATTTCAGATGTTCTTAATGGTTTTAAGAATTATGATCGTGGAAAATTGATTATGGCTTGTGGTACTGGAAAAACTTTTACAAGTTTAAGAATTGCAGAAGAACAATTAAATGGTAAAGGGAATGTTTTATTTTTAGTCCCAAGTATAGCTCTTGCAAGTCAATCTTTATCAGAGTGGTCAGCACAATGCAGATATAGTTTTGATGCTGCCGTGGTATGTAGTGATAATAAAGCATCAAAAGGAGAAAATTCAATAGAACTCGGGTTCCCCTCTACTACAGATGTTACAAGGCTAAAAAAATGGTATGAAATAGTAAATAATGATGGTAGACCGTTAAACTTTATTTTTTCAACATATCAATCTATAGATGTTGTTTCAAGATTTCAAAAAGAGACAAGCTTAGAATTTGATTTAATAATATGTGATGAAGCACATAGAACTACTGGTGTTACATTAAGCGATGAAGATGAAAGCTCTTTTGTTAAAGTTCACGATAATAACTTTATAAAAGCTAAAAAAAGATTATATATGACAGCAACGCCAAGAATATATGCCGACACCGCTAAAATGAAAGTAGATGAGGCAAATGCCTATTTATGTTCTATGGATGATGAAAATATATATGGTCCTGAATTTCATAAATTGGGTTTTGGAGAAGCTGTTAAATATGGGTTGCTTACCGATTATAAGGTTCTTGTGTTGGCTGTAGATGAAGAATATGTAAAAAAAGAATTACAAGATTTATTAATTGACGAAAACCATGAATTAAAGTTGGAAGATTCTGTTAAAATAATGGGATGTTGGAATGGACTTTCAAAAATAAGTTTATTTGATGACAAAACTAGTTTTTTAACAGATCCACAACCTATGAAAAGAGCTGTGTCATTTTGTAATACAATAAATGATTCAAAAAAAATAGTTGAAATGTTTAAAATAATACAAGAACACGTTAAGGGAAATAAATATAGTAATGATACTGCAAAGCTAGTTAATATTTCAATAGAACACGTGGATGGAACATTTAATGCATTAGAAAAGAAAGATAAAATTAATTGGTTAAAAGATAATATTAAGGATGGAGATTGTAGGATACTTACTAATGCCAGATGCTTGTCCGAAGGCGTAGATGTTCCCGCCTTAGATGCAGTAATGTTTTTAAACCCTAGAAGCAGTATGGTGGATATTATTCAATCTGTTGGACGTGTTATGAGAAAAGCTGATGGAAAAAAATATGGTTATGTGATACTACCAATTGGTATTTCTGCTAATGAGAATCCTGAAGATGCTTTAGATAATAATGTAAAATATAAAATTGTTTGGCAAGTGTTGCAAGCTCTAAGAGCTCATGACGATAGATTCAACAATACAATTAATAAAATTGAGTTAAATAAAAAGAAACCAGATCAGATTGAAGTTATTGGTGTGGGTTCATTTAAAAAACAAGACAGTGATAACGGAGTTAAAACTAAGAAAGTTATAGATACAGGTGAACTAAGAAAGAAAGTTCAATTAGAATTAGATCTACAAAATTTTAATGAGTGGAAAGAAAATATTTATTCTAAAATGGTTAAAAGAGTTGGGTCAAGAGTTTATTGGGAGACTTGGGCTAAAGATATAGCTGAAATTGCCGCCACCCATATAGATAGAATAAAACTATTGTTAAACTCCGGAAATAAAGAAATTGATGATGCTTTTGATGAGTTCTTAGAAGGCTTAAGGTTAAATCTTAACGAATCTATTACTAGAGAAGATGCTATAGAAATGTTAGCTCAACACTTAATTACTAAACCTGTATTTGACGCTTTGTTTGAAGAATATGAGTTTGTTAAAAATAACCCAGTTTCACAAACTATGCAAAAAATGATAGATGTATTAGATAGACAACAGTTAGATAGTGAAAAAGAAAAATTGCAAAAATTTTATGATAGTGTAAAAGAAAGAGCATCCGGAATAGACAATGCTGAAGGAAAACAGAAAATAATTTTAGAATTATATGAGAAATTTTTTAAAATTGCTCTTCCAAAAGAAGTTGAAAAATTAGGTATAGTTTATACTCCTACTGAATGTGTTGATTTTATTATTAATAGTGTTGAATATTTAATGAACAAAGAATTTGGAAAATCATTATCAGATCATGGAGTTCATATCATAGATGGTTTTACAGGTACTGGAACTTTTATTGTTAGACTATTACAAAGTGGAATAATAAAAAAAGAAGATTTATTATATAAATATACTAATGACATACATGCAAATGAAGTAGTATTACTAGCATATTATATAGCTGCAATTAATATAGAAGAGACTTTTCATGAGTTAACAAATAATGAAATGTACGTACCATTCGATGGTATCGTATTAACTGATACTTTTCAATTATATGAAGATTACAATGAAAATGAATGGACTAAAAAAATAAATGATTTAGCATTACCTGAAAATAGCGAGAGAGCCAAAAAGCAAAGAGATTTGCCTATAACTGTGTGTATTGGTAATCCACCATATTCTGTTGGTCAAAAAAGCCAAAATGATAATGCTCAAAATCTAAAATATGAAAAACTTGATATGAAGATTGTTGAAACTTATGCAAAATACTCAGAAACAACCTTAAAAAACTCTTTATATGATTCATATATTCGAGCTTTTCGTTGGGCAACTGATAGATTAGAAGAAAACGGAATTATTAGTTTTATAACAAATGGTGCTTTTATTGATAATTTGGCTATGAGTGGGTTTAGAAAATGTTTACTAGAAGATTTCACGTCAATATATATATTTAATTTAAGAGGAAATCAAAGAACATCTGGAGAACTATCAAAAAAGGAGGGGGGAAAAATTTTTGGCAGTGGAAGTAGAACTCCTGTCTCTATCACATGCTTGGTAAAAAACTCACAAAAAGAAAGTGATAAATTTGTTCACTATTATGATATAGGTGATTATTTAAGTAGAGAACAAAAATTGAATATTATAAAAGAAAAAAATAATATATCAAATATTGAATGGAAGAAAATTATTCCTGACGATAATAATGATTGGATAAATAAAAGAAATTCACAATTTTCGAAATTTATACCAATTGAACCAAAAAAGAAATTTGAGTTAAATTCAAAATCTTATTTTTATATATATTCATTAGGAGCTTCAACATCAAAAGATTCGTGGTTATATAATTTTTCTAAAAATCAAATAAATTATAACCTTAATAAAATGGTCGATTTTTATAATAGTGAAAGAGTTCGTTTTCATTCTTTAAAATTAAATAAACCTCTTAAAAATATTATTAAGTACGATGAAAGTAAAATTGTTTGGACCGATTTATTTTTAAGGGATTTGTTGAATGATAAAAAGTACGTATTTAATTCTAATAAAGTAATAACATCTATTTACAGACCGTTTTGTAAACAATTTTTTGTTTATGAAAAAGATTTTATTCAAAGAACATATCAATTAGATAAATTATTTCCAGAAACTGACTCAGAAAATTTGTACATAGGTGTTGCAGGATTTGGGTCAAATAAAAATTTTACAGCTTTAATATTTAATAAATTGACAGATTTACATTGTGTTGGAAGTAATACACAATGTTTCCCAATGTATTGGTATGAAAAAAATAATGAAAACTCTTTATTTAGTGATGAAAAATATATAAAGCATGAATGTATAACTGATTTTGTTCTAAATAAATTTAGACAGGAATATTTTCAAAAGATTTCAAAAGAAGATATTTTCTATTATGTTTACGCCTTATTAAATTCAAAAGATTATACATTGAAATTTGAAAGTGATTTAAAGAAATCTTTACCAAGAATTCCATTAGTTGATACTTATGATGAATTTTTGAAATTTAGTGAAGCAGGAAGAAAGTTAGCAGATTTACATTTAAATTATGAAAAAGTTAAACCTTATGATAAATGTAATATATTTGCTTATACTGATGCTTCATACACAGTTACCAAAATGAAATTTAGTAAAAAAGGGGATAAATCTTCTATTGATTATAATGATAGAATAACAATTTCAAATATTCCTTTAAAAGCATATGAGTATATTGTTAATGGAAAATCTGCTATAGAGTGGATTATGGAGAGATATGCAATTACTACAGATAAAAAAAGTGGTATTGTAAATGATCCTAATGATTGGTGCAAAGAAGCAAATGATGAAAAATATATATTTAATTTATTGTTAAGAATTATTAATGTTTCTATTCAAACGGTAGATATTGTTAATTCTTTACCTAAATTAGATTTTGAATAGGAGTTGATTTATTATGATAGATTTTGATAAATTTGTAAAAGACAATATTTCCAATTTACAAGAAAAAGGAATTACTAATATTACTAAGCATAAAATAAATTATATTAGTGATTATGTATATAATTGGTCTATTATTGGAGCAAATTATTCAGATTGTAAACAAATTAACTTTATTGATTGTATGTGTAATGCAGGTATATATAAAGACTCAACATTAACTACCTCTATGAGAGTATTGCAAACTTTTATTAAACACGCAAAAAAATATCCTAATAAAATTTTTAATTTATTTTTGAATGATTATAATAAGAATCGTGTTGACTTAATTATTCAGTTGGCAAAAGCAATTAATTATGAACAACCGAAGAATATTAATATTATGGTAGATAATATGGATGTTAATAATTATTTAGATAGCTTTAATTTTAAATATGCTAATAGTTATCTAGGATATGGTGCTTTTACTATTTTATTTGTTGATCCTTATAATTTTGGCACAGTGAAAATCAAAAAAATAAAAGAATTTTCAGAAAATAATTATTCGGAAATTATCTTTAATTATTTTTCTAGTGATTATTTAAGAAATATGAATAATTCTTTTGCAATATCAAAAATAGAAAGTATAAAAAGTTCTATGGAAGGTGTAAATGGCTATAATGAACAAATGACTGAAATGCAAGTTTTAGACTTAATTCAAGCATATTTTAAAACATCAAAAATAAAATACTCGTTTGCATATCAATTTCGAACAAGAAAAAATGTACCGTTGTATAACATAGTGTATGCGACACCTAACATAAGAGGTTTAGAAGAAATAAAAGATACATTTTGGAGAGTATTTGATGGTAATCCATTTTTCTTAAATTATGAGGAACAAGAAAAAAATTTAGAAAGTACACAACAATTCCAATTATTTAATAATAAAGATCTAAATGAATTATCATATTCTAAGGAAGCTCAAAAGAGGTTAATAAATAATTACTATTCAATGACTATCTCATATGATGATATAGTCATCTATATTTTAGAGAATACCATGCTTAGAAAAGGACAAGTGATTAAAACTGTTATTAAACCGCTAATATGTGATGGAAAAATTGTTAAATTAAATAAGAAAAGTATAAAGGACTATACGCACGACTTGTATAGTGTAATCGGTGATAAAGATGATTAAAAAGTGTGAAAAAACAATGATTAGAAAAACGATGTTATATAAAACTGGAGTTGAATATGGTGATTATACTGTAAATTATGTTCAAGGTTGTTCACATGGTTGTAAATATCCATGTTATGCTTTTTCTATGGCTAGACGATTTGGAAAAGTAAAAACTTATGATGAATGGATTAAACCAATAATAGTTTCTAATACAATTCAATTACTTGAAAAAGAATTACCCAAATTATGTAAAGAAATCAAAAATGTACAATTATGTTTTACTACAGACCCTTTTATGTTCGGCTATGAAGACATAAAAGAACTCTCAATAGATGTAATTAGTAAAATAAATGAATATAATATTCCTTGTCACGTACTTACTAAGGGCGTTTTGCCTAAAGAACTACTAGAAACCTCGAAAATAAATTTTTATGGAATAACTTTAGTTTCTTTAGATGATGGTTTTAGGAGAACATATGAGCCGGGAAGTTCAAACTATCAAGAGAGAATAAATGCTTTAAAGACATTACATGATAATGGTTTTAAAACTTGGGTGAGTATAGAACCTTTTCCAACTCCAAATATAATTAATCAAGATTTATTAGAGATATTAGATAGTATAAATTTTGTGGACAAGATAATATTTGGAAGATTACACTATAATAAGTTAGTATCTGAATATAAGGATTTTAAAAAGTTTTATAATGATTGTTCTTATATTGTTGAAGAGTATTGCAAAGAACATAATATGGATTATTATATAAAAAATAAAACTCGCTCAGATAATATTTAAAAGCAGATTGTAAATTTTAATTGAAAATAAAAATTTGAATTTAATGAAACTAATTTAAAAAAAACGATTATGAGAGATGTATATATAAATTTATAAATATTAATGATACAAAATTTAAAAATATTATTGAAACAATTGATACCTAGCGATTACATATACTAACAGGCGATGAAATAGATTCTTCACTAAAAAAATATTTGGTGTACAATGAATTTATTAATCTTTTGAATTTAAGTGAAAATGAATTATATGAATTGTTAATTAATAATAAAAGTAGACTCGGCGATTATCAATACAACAATTATTGTTGATAATAAAATTAATTATTTGTTTAAAATTAAGGAAAGAATAGAATGTTTCCAAATTATTATACTACATTCAATTATTAGGAAAGTACTATTCATCTATAGCAACACAATGTAAATCTGCAAATATTTATTATAATGAAAAAAATGTTGATATTCTAGAAAAATTAAAAATAAACGGAATAATTTTTTCATACAAAAAGGATAAAAATAATAATGTTTTAGTATTTAATAAGAGATGATGTATTAAACATGAAAAAAGAAAACTTTTATTAAAATGAAAGGTAAATAATTTACAACAACAAAAAGAAGATTTGGACAAATTCTAAATTTTTTTTAAATTTTTATCCAGAACTATAAAAAAATCATAACAAAATTGAATTGAATAGAAAAAAAGAATAAAAAGAATATTTAAAAGAGTGCATAATTGGGATGTTATTATGACTGCACCATTATTAGTTTTTTTTTTTTTTTTTAAATGATACCTAGACATATTTTCAAAATTATATTATCATAAATACATGAAAGGATTGGTATAATGAAAACTAAAGTATATTTTACAAAAGAAATAACAAGCGAAAGTTTAGTTAAAATTTATGAAAGTTTAAATCATGAACTAAAAGGTAGAATTGCAGTTAAAATTTCAACCGGAGAACCTGGTGGACATAATTTTTTAAATCCAAATTTAATTAAAGTTTTAGTAAATAAATTAAATGGTACAATTGTTGAATGTTGCACTGCTTATGCTGGAAAAAGAATGCATCCAAGTGATCACTGGCAAGTTATCAAAGACCATGGTTTTTATGATATAGCTCCATGCGATATTATGGATGAGGATGGTGAAATTACAATTCCTATAAATGGTGGAAAAAATTTAAGTGGCATAAATTATGTTGGAAGTCATATTAAAAATTATGATTCTATGCTAATGTTATCTCATTTTAAAGGCCATATAATGGGTGGCTTCGGCGGGGCTCTAAAGAATATGTCAATCGGAGTTGCTTCCAGAAATGGTAAAGCATGGATTCATTCCGCAGGAAAAACAACAGTGCCTGAAGAATGCTGTAAATTAGAAACTAAACAAGATGATTTTCTAGAAAGTATGGCTGAAGCAGATAAATCTGTCGTGGACTACTTCAATCCTGAAAATATTGTTTATATAAACGTTGCCAATAACATTTCTATAGATTGTGATTGCGATAATAATCCAAAAGATTCAGAAATTGCAGATATAGGAATATTTGCATCCATAGACCCTGTTGCTTTAGATAAATGTTGTTATGATACTATTATGAATTTAACTGAAGAAGGAGCAAATTCATTAAAGATGCGAATGCTTGATAAAAATGCAATTCATATAGTGGAAGAAGCAGAAAGACTAGGTTTAGGTACAACTCTATATGAACTAGTAAGTATTGATTGAGGTTATTATGAAATTAGAAGAAATAGTAAAAATATTAACTAAACAAAATAAAACTATCTCAACGATGGAATCTTGTACCGGCGGATGTCTTGCTAATGCCATTACAAATATCCCGGGAGCTAGTGAAATTCTAAAATTTAGTGCAGTAACTTACTCAAATGAATTTAAAATAAAAATGGGTGTACCAAAAGAAATAATTGATACATATTCAGTTTATAGTATAGAAACTGCTATTGAAATGAGTAAAAAAATATCTGAATTTACCAATTCTAATTATGGAATAGGTATAACAGGTAAACTAAATAGAGTGGATCCTCATAACTTATCTGGTGATGATAACAGAGTTTACTTTAGCATATATAATAAGGATAATAACACAAATTACAATGGTTCATTAAAAGTAACAAAAGAAACCAGAAAAGAAAATAAAGAAGAAGTAATAAATTTAATTGTTGATAAATTATATGAAATAATAAAAACAGAAGACTAAACTAAGTCTCCTTGATAAATATTTCTTTTAACCATTTCTTTATCAATATCATTTAAAACCACAAACTTCTTTATAAGCCAATCCGGAGCAATCAATTCATCTATAGTTGGGTCTCCAGTTATTCTCATAACAACAACATCTTTGTTTAAAAGCCTTAATTGGTCACAAATAATATCAATATATTCCTCTTTAGTTAGAATATGAAATTTATCTTTTTCATAAATACTAGCTAAAGGGGTATTTTTTGCTACATAAAGCATATGAATTTTAATCCCATCAATACCACAATCATTAACAAATTTTATTGTATTTAACATATCTTCTTTAGCCTCATATGGTAGACCATTTATAATGTGCGCAACAACAAATATATTTCTTTCGTGTAATCTTTTTACAGCATCCCTAAATACTTCACTATTATGTCCACGATTTATAAAATTTAAAGTATTATTATTACTACTTTGTAAACCAAGTTCTACAATTAAAAAAGTCTTTTTATTTAATTCATCTAAATAATCTAACCATTCATCAGTTAAACAATCTGGTCTAGTAGCAATATCAATTCCCACAACTTTAGGTAATACTAACAACTTATCAACATAATTTTTAACTAAATTTTTATCATTATAAGTATTAGTGCCAGATTGAAAATAAGGAATATACAAACTATCTGGCCATTTTTGCTCCATAATTTTTCTCCCATTTTCAAATTGTTCTAAAATATCAAGGGCATTATTACTTATTGTAGCACTAGATTTATTAGAACAATAAATACATCCACCATTAATTTGATTAGGACAAGTACTATTAATATCTAAAGGAACTTTAAACACTTTTTGACCAAACTTCATTTTAAAAAAGTAATTTAGTGTATAATATCTTTTATTATCTAATGTATTTTTAAACATAATACCACCTGCTAATATTTTATCATGTAAAATTATAAAATAAAAGTTGTTATTTTTAATATTTGTGGTATACTAATATTAGTTGCTGAAATAGCTCAGTTGGTAGAGCAATGCCCTCGTAACGCATAGGTCGTAAGTTCAAGCCTTACTTTCAGCACCATGTATAAACATTATTTAATATATAATATAAATGTAAGCCTAGGAATTAACAAGATATTCTGGCTTTTTTTTACTTTGACACCACTCTAAAGGAAAATTCATAAGTTTTAAAATATCATATATTGTTATTACATTTAAATTTTTACTTAATTCAGTAATGGCTGCTTGGATTTCACATTGCAAATCATAATCACCTTTAGGAAGATAAAGTATATCAAGAACAATAATAAGTGCAAATAAATCATTTTTCCCATATAAATATAATCCAGTTTCGCTTTTAGCAATATTCATTTCCTTGTGAATACTATTATCAGGTATAAATAAAAAGTGAGGGACTTTTGTGTTATATAAACGTTCACCATGAGCACAAATATTTCTAAAATACACTAGTAGCTTAACATACTGAATTAATTCTTTTTCAGAAATTCCAAAATGTTTTGCTATGGTTACTCGTTCTTGTTGTTTCATTAATTCTAAAAAATTACATAATGTTCCAAAAGAAATTGCATTTATCAATACCCATAAGGGTACAAACCCGTACTTCATCATATAGTGTTTAATATAAGGTTTGTTATTTATGCCCGTTGATATATCACTATTTAATTTAGCAATAAGAAATTGAATATCATGTAGACGTTTTTGTTTTTTCTCTTTATTTACAAAATTATTATTTTCATATATATCAAAACAAGATACTTTTAGATAATTGTCATTATTATGTATTTTTGAAAATTCGTAAGCTATAATAGAGCGTAAAATGGTTTCAATTTTTAAAATATATTTAAGAAAAATGTCTTTTAATTTTTTATCAAACATATATAGAGAATAAACCTCTTCGAATGAGGTATTTTTTTTGAATGTATCTTCAGACGAAAGAAAAGGATCTTTATATCCGTTAATAATATTATAATAATTAAAGTCTCGTAATAACCAACTAGCTTCAGCTTCGCGATTAAAAATCATTCCTCTGCTTTTTAACAGTAAAATTTGTTCATTAATACTTTTAAATTCTTTCATATATAAAAATGTCTTCGGTCCACACGGGATACCGAAGCTCTTAACAACATCATTTTAATATAAAATATATAAGCTTGTCAATATCTCGTACCAAATTTTCTCCTTTTAAGTAATGAATAATATTATAAATTATTTTTTAATAAAAATCAACTTAAAATAAATATACAAAAAGTCAGTTTCTTGTGATATAATAAATACTATCAATGAAGGAGGAATACATATGCGTGTATATGGAATGAATGTTTTAAAAGAATTAGACAAGAAAAAAATAAAAAAACTACAGCAACAAATACACAGTCAACTCAATCTACAGAAACAAAATAATATAGAAAAAAGATTTACAAATTTGTCGAAAAATGTTATAATGAAAAACGAGCAAATTAAATAGTCGCTGGTAAATTTCGAAAGAAATTACGAGAGGAAAGTCCGGGCTCCATAGAGCAATGATGCTAGATAACGTCTAGTGA
>ENA-OOQP01000391-OOQP01000391.1-human-gut-metagenome-genome-assembly--contig:-NODE-391-length-21573-cov-1.792871_pt1 | contig 21573 bp, 11 predicted proteins | sample MGYA00241266_ERZ501171 | MGnify/ENA primary metagenome ERZ501171 (study PRJEB25962, sample SAMEA2042501) | human gut metagenome | biome: human gut; feature: human-associated habitat; material: faeces...
TGAGCGTTTTGCTGTATCCTTATGTTTCATCGGAAAAAACAGGATTTTTTTCAAGACTCCTCTTGACAATTCTTCTGTTTGGGCTAGCCTTACAGCTGCTCAAAATTATGCAAAAACTGACCCTGTTGCGTATGTAGGTCAGGTACTTACTGTTCTTGATGTTGTTGACGGTGCAGCTAATGCTGCTACTGTATATTGCATCCAGAATGAAGCTGGTGATCTCGCTCGTGTTGGTACAGTAACACTTGGTGACGATACCACAATAATTAAGAATGAAGATAATACTCTTAGTATTAAGGGTTATGCTGATGCTGCTGAAGGCGCACAGCTTGTAAAAACAGCCGATGGTCTTGCGTGGGTAGTTCCTTCTACAACTACAGTTGAAGGTCTTCAGACTGCTGTAGCAGCTCTTAAGGAAACTGTTGGTGATAGTACAAAAGGTCTTGTAAAACAGGTTGCTGAGAACAAGGTTGCCATCGAAACACTTAATGCTGATTCCACCACTGAAGGTTCTGTAGCTTATCAGATTGCTCAAATTGTTGCTGGTGCTGATGCAAGCTTTGATACTTTAAAGGAAATTGCTGACTGGATTGGCACTCATACGACTGACGCGGCTACAATGAACAGCCAGATTAATACAAATAAGACTGACATTGCTTCCCTTAAGGAACTTGTTGGTAGTGAAGCCGTAGCTACTCAGATTGCTAATGCAATTGACGCCGCGCTTAAGTCTGGTGAAACTGATAAGTATGCCCTTGCTTCTGATCTTACTACACTTGCTGGCAGAGTAACTACTGCCGAGCAGGATATTGACGCTCTCGAAGCCAAAGTTGGAACTACTACGGTTGCAGAGCAGATTGCCGCAGCTCTTAAGGGTGAAGGCGACGAGGACAAGTACGCCCTTAAAAAACACACTCATATTATTGATGATGTTACAGGTCTTCAGGATGCCCTCAATTTAAAGGCAACCGATGCTGGTCTTAAGGCACTTGAGGCTGTTGTAGATGGTAAGGCCGATAAGGCAACTGATCTTGCTGGTTATGGTATTACTGATGCTTACACCAAGACAGAGGCTGATGAAGCTGTTGCTACTAAAATTGGTGAAGTTGGTGAAAAGACTGTAAAGGCATATGTAGATGATGCTATTGCTGCTAAGTCAACGGCTGATGGTACAACCTATGCTACTAAGACAGAAGTAACTGAAGCTATTGCTGGTGCAGGTCATGCTGCTCAAGCGGATCTTAAAGCACATACTGGTGATACGACAGTTCACATCACTGCTGACGAAAGAACACAGTGGAATGCCGCAGAAAAGAATAAAATTGAAAGTATTACTTCCGTTTCTAATACTATTACGGTTGTTACTGGTGAAAATCGTAGTGTTGATATTAGTCTTAACTGGGGCACTTTCGGAGAAGGTTAATTTATAACTGATTAGATTATGGTAGGGAGATTGTCCTCCCTACCGATCTTATTATAAAAAAATAATTAATTTTGGAGGATAATTCTATGGCTATGTTTAAGGTTTTACGAGGGGTGGAAGCGAACATTCCCTCTACTTATACAGACGGTTGTATTTATTTTTGTAAAGATACTAGTAATTATTATATAGATTATATTGGCACAGACGGTGAGCTTCATCGTTCTAAAATTGCTGCAGGTTATGCTGACAAGCTTCGTTACATGAATGACGGTCAGTCAGTTGATGTTAATCCTGTCGATATTATTACTAAGGATAATTATCTTACTGTTATTGGCACAGCTACAGATAACAAGGCTGGTTTAATGTCTGGCGCAGAGCATACAAAACTTACAGGCATTGAATCCGGTGCTAATAAGACAATTGTAGACGATGCTATTAAAGCAGATTCTATAAATCCTGTACAGAATAAAGTAGTTAAAACTGAGCTTGATAAAAAGGCAGAAAAAGAACACGAGCATACACAGTATGAAAATCAGAATGCTTTTGCCAAGGTAACTGTTGGTGCAACAACAATCGAAGCAGATAATACATCTGATGGCATTACTATTGTTGGCAGCTCAAATGTTACAGTTACACCTGATGCAGCTAGTAAGAAAATTACTATTGAGGCAAAGGATACTACATATGAAGCTGCTACATCAACTGCTCCTGGGCTGATGTCTGCTACGGATAAGGCAAAGCTTGACGGCATTGCTCTTAATGCCAATAAGTATGAGCTTCCTGTTGCTACGACTGATGTACTTGGTGGTGTAAAGCAGGGTGAAAATATCACTATTGCCGAGGATGGTACTATTTCTTCTAAGAACACAGAATATGGTATTGTTACCACTACCAAGGAAGGTCTTATGAGCGCAGGTGACAAGGAAAAACTCGATGGTATTGCAGCTAATGCTACTAGAGTTCTTGTTGATGCCGAGCTTAGTTCCACAAGTGAAAACGCTATTCAAAATAAGGCTGTAAAAGCTGCTCTCGATGGTAAGTCAGATTCTGACCATACTCACGATTACATTCCTAATTCTCAGAAGGGCGTAGCTAACGGTGTTGCTACTCTTGATGAAAACGGTCAGGTTCCTGCTACACAGCTTCCTAGCTATGTTGATGATGTTATTGAAGTTGCAAATTATGATGCACTTCCTGAAACTGGTGAAACAGGTAAGATTTATGTAACGCTTAATGATAACCTCACATATAGATGGGGTGGCACAGCTTATGTTGAGATCTCTAAGTCTCTTGCTATCGGTACAACTGGTTCTACAGCTGCTGCTGGTAATCACCGTCACGACAATGCCACTACAGAAGCAGATGGTTTCATGTCTACCGCTATGGTCGAGAAGCTTAATGGTATTGAGTCTGGTGCGAACGCATACGTGCTTCCTGAAGCTAGTACAACACAGCTTGGTGGTATTAAGGTTGGCAAGAACCTTATTATGACTAATGGTGTGCTTGATGCAACAGATACAATTTACGAAGATGCAACAACCTCCACATCTGGTCTGATGTCTGGTGCTGACAAGACTAAACTTGATGGTATCGCTGATGGCGCTACCAAGGTTATTGTTGATACCGAACTTAGCAATTCTAGTGTAAATGCAATTCAGAACAAAGCAGTTAAGGCTGCCCTTGATAATAAGTCTGACGTTGGACACACTCATGATGAGTATGTAAACCAGAATGCATTCGGTATTATCAAGATTGGTGCGGCTTCTGTTGAAGCTGATCAGGCAATTGATACACTTGAACTTGCAGGTGGTGATAATGTAACCATTACTCCCGATGCAGAAAATGATAAGATTGTTATCTCTGCAAAGGATACAACCTATAATGACGCAACTGCGAGTGAGCATGGTCTTATGTCCACTGCTGATAAGACTAAGCTTGATGGTATCTCAGCAGGTGCTCAGGTTAACGTAATTGAGGCAATCAATAGCCAGTCTCTTACTGTTGGTGCTGTTGATAACAAGAGCGTTAACCTTGAGATCAATTGGGTTGAATTTTGATAATTGAGTAGTTTTTAGACCATAAGGGAGATGGAAACTATTCTATCTCCCTTTTTTTTTATGAAAAGATTAATTAACACTTCAGAGAGGTGAAATTATGGCAAAAACAGGTTTTTATATTGGTAGTACACCTATTGGTAAGGTTACAGTTGCTTATAAGTCTACTACGCCCTCGACTCTGCAAGAAAAGAGCGTTGTCCCTACTAAAACTGAACAGTCAGTTTTGCCAGATACCAACTATGACGCATTATCTAAGGTGACGGTTGCTGCAATACCTGATGAATATCAAAACATATCAGAAGTGACTGCATCAGCAGAGGATGTAATACAGGGAAAAAAAATAGTGAATAGCACAGGAGTAGTTTCTGGTACTATGTCAGACAACGGTACTGTTTCTAAAGTTTTAGACACTACAACTAAAAGTTATACTATTCCTAGTGGAAAACATTCTGGAGCTGGAGTAGTTTCCATAACAACGCAAGAAAAAAGTGTAACACCTTCCACTTCAGCCCAAGAAATAGTTCCTGATACAGGTAAGGTACTTTCTAAGGTAACGGTTGCGGCGGTTGCTTCTAGTGGGATTGACACATCTGATGCAACAGCAACGTCAGACGATATATTGTCTGGTAAAACGGCATATGTGGATGGGGCAAAGATAACGGGTAATATTCCAACACAGACTGCTTCAAGCTTAACCGCTAAAACAAATACAGTTACTGTCCCTGCTGGGTACTATGCAACTCAGGTTTCAAAATCAATATCTACAGGAACAGTAAATGATCCTATGTTTAATGTAAGTGCATCTGGATTAGTAACAGCTACTGTGTCTACATCTGCAGGATATGTTACGAATGTTTCAAAGCAAAATACATATCAGTTACCTACTCAGGCAGCTAAAATAGTTACTCCGAGTACGACACAACAAACAGCCGTAGCGTCGGGAAAATATACTACAGGAGATGTATATGTAAGTGGTGATTCAAATCTTGTTTCAGAAAATATTAAATCTGGTGTAACTATTTTTAATGTAGCTGGAACTTATGAGGGTAGCTCATCTAGTTATCGTTACGATCAAACAGGCACATATTTTGCTGGAACAGTTTCTAGTACTAGAACTATTACGTTCAATATTGCGGGAATAAAAGATGTTCCTCTGGCAGGCTTTATTGTATTGCCAGAAACTACATTGTCACGTCCCTCGTTAACAAGTTATAGTTTGATCGTTTCCCTTACTTGTATGGATGGTTATGGGCAGGGGGATACTGGTGATGGAAGTATCAGCGTTATAGATGGACATAAGTGGGAGTATACCACCATAGGCAGATCAACTGGTATTACTTTTAGTAGTGATGCAGATTCGCAATTTAGTTATACTCGTTCAGGTAGCACTTTAACTATCACTTCAGCGACAACAAGCATTAGATTTTCGACCATCAGTGGGGAACGATATAGATTATACCCTATATGTGCGAATACTGTATATGCTGATTTTGAAGGCATTCCAGTCGAAGAAGGCTAAAACAACTATTTTATATTTATAAATTACAAGGAGAACTTATTATGGCTATTAAAACTAAATTAATTCAAAACGCTTCTATTGATAAGAAAAATGTGTTAAAAACAAAATTGATAAACAAGGATGAAGAAAAGCTTAAGCCAATTATTACTGACGAGAACGGCAAGGAAATTGTTGATGATACTTTGATAGAAATGACCGATAAGGATGTCAGTTTTAGAAAGCCTGCTGACGCAGAAATTCCTCCTCAGCCAAAGCCGAAGCTTGATGTAAAATAACTAAGAGGTGCATAATAGAGGGTAATTTTATATTTCCCTCTATTATGACTATTAAATATTATGAATTAAATTTATCTTTAGAAAGGATGAATTAACTATGGCTCTTTTTAAAATATGTCGTGGAGCGGAGACAAATCTCCCTACCACTTTAACAAGTGGGTACTGTTATTTTTGTACCGACACTACAAATTTTTACATTGACTATACGGACACGTATGGTGCATTGACACGTGCGAAGATCGCCTCAAAGTATGCGGACAAGCTTCGTTATACAGAGGATGGTAATTTTATAGAGCTTGACCCAACTGATATTGTTACGAAAAGCAATTATGAAACTGCTATAGGTGTTGCAACTTCTGATAAAAATGGTTTGATGTCATCTTCTGATAAAACTAAACTGGACGGAATTGAAGCAGGTGCTCAGGTAAACGTCCAGGCTGATTGGAATCAGAGTGACACGACTGCCAAAGATTATATTAAGAATAAAATTTGTTATGATTTTTCTGGTTGGAAAACTGTATATAGTGAGGTATTAGAAGTTGATGCGAGTGATGCGATTGTGTCAACGTTTTATCCAAGTTATACATATGCTTATTCAGTGACGAGCACATCTTTCATGGCAGGTAGTACTATAAGAATTGCTATTAACGATACATATATTGATTTTGTAGTACCCGAATCATCTAATAACCAATGGGGAGAATATACTATTGGTAATTACCAGGTTGCGATAGTAGGAGCTTCCAATGCGAGTAGTGGTCCATACATAGTGGGGATAGGTTGTAAAACAGATATTTCAGGGTCTACGTTTAGCATACAAAAATATGTAAATGAAACTAAAACTATTGACGAAAAGTACCTTCCTACTTATTTAGATAAATTGGCTTATTGCACATGTACAACTGCTGCTTCCACACAAGCAAAGGTTGCAGCTTGCTCTGTAGGGCAATTCACGCTAACCAAGGGGCAAAAGGCTGTAGTAAAGTTTTCGAATGCAAACACCGCAGCGAGTCCAACTTTAAACATCGGTTCAACTGGGGCAAAGTCAATATATTGGAACGGAAAGGCTCTTCCTTCTACACAGTATTGGGAAGTTGGTGCTGTGCTTGAGTTCGTTTATAATGGTTCTCAATTTGAATTAATTGGCATAGCGAAAGATAATAGCAAAGAATATTCAGTGGCAACAACATCATCCGATGGATTATTCTCCGCAACAGACAAGGTTAAATTAGATGGTATAGCATCTGGCGCAGGTACGAATGATGTAAAGTATATTGAACAAGAATTGACCGAGGAACAAAAGGTACAGGTAAGGACAAACATAGGTGCAGGTACATCGAGTTTTAGTGGAGATTATAATGATCTCAATAACGCATTGGTTCACACAACGTCGTGGTTGCTAGAAAATTATCCTGATGTCATTGAAACAGCAGTCGTGCAAAATATGCGCGTGTTCCAGATTAAGGTAATGCCAGATGATTCTGTAAATATTCCATCTGGTGTATATGTGATTGATGGATTATATGACCATATGCAATTCGTAACATCATCAGGAACAGCAATTTCGTGGTGGAAACCCCCTACAGCAGAAGGCACGTGGTTCTCTTTTGGTCGTAGACCAACCACACAAGGATCTGAGACAGTACAATATGAGTTTCAAGAGGGAAGAAATATTGTAAGCTTTGTGATAGCGAGTGATGGAACGTATAATACACGAACAGTAAGACAACAGGTGTGGAAAGATGAAGTATTATTAAGAACTAATACTACTCAATATACACCTACTACTGATTATCATCCTGCGACAAAAAAGTATGTAGATGACACAGTTAGTGCGTCTGTCCCCACCACACTCCCCAACCCAAACAAGCTCACGTTCTCCGGCGCGGTCACGGGCGAATATGATGGTTCATCTGCGGTGGCTATCGAGATCCCGAAGGGTGGCAAGGCAAGCGCGAATTTCCTCATTCAGTCCAATGGCACTGTGTTATCGGCACCTACCTATGCGCAGTTGACTTCCGGCACGTATGCAAGCTTCTATGCCTTGTATGGTGGTACATTGTACGCTTTATCTCAGCAGACGCAAACGAGTGGCACTTTCACGTTTAAGTTTAACGACGTTCCGAACGGCAAGATGTATGTTGTTACGGTTGACAGCTCGGATAACACTACTTTTGTTGAGGAAGAGTTACCAACCACTACCGTTACTCTTAAAACATGGACATCTGCAGATATTAGTTAAAGGAGATAATACATATGGCTACAGAAAAACAAATTTCCAATTTAGTAATCAATAAAGTTGAAAGCCAAGCAGTTTACGACCATATGGCTTCCAACAACTTAGTTAACGAAGATGAATTATATTTGATTGAAAATACAGGCGATGATAGCGGCGGCGTGTTTTTTGGTACTTGTATGACTGCTGCGTCTACGAACGAAAAGGTTGTTACAACGCAACAGGGAAACTTTAAATTAGAAGTTGGTGCAACAGTGTATGTACAATTTAATACAGCATCAACGTCTACTGCTACCACATTAAATATTGATGGTACTGGTGCGATTGCCGTACAAACTTCAGCGACCAATGTACTTATGGCAAATCAGATTGCACCCAAATCGGTTGTTGGTTTTGTTTATGATGGCACTGTGTATAGAATGCTTGATGGGGCTATTGCGACAACAACCTATTATGGAGTAACTAAACTGTCATCTGCTGTTAACTCAATTTCTACAGCTACGGCAGCAACATCATCTGCCGTTAAAAAAGCTTATGATTTGGCAGCAGCGGCACTTCCTCTCGATGGAGGTACAATGACAGGGATATTGACCTTATCCGACATACCTACACAAGACCTCCATGCGGTACCAAAAAAATATGTTGACCATTATATTTTAACAATTGCTGACGCATTAGAAAAAGCTGGTATACCCGTTTCTGGCCTAGATGACTTAGGTGGTGGCGCTATTGGTGGTGGTGGTAACGTTACTCCCGCTGAGTAAAATTTTATTTTTAAATAATAAAGGAAGAAAATGCTTATGTATTACTATGCGCACATTGATGAAAGCTCCATTGTAATTGAAGTTTGTGCGTTGAACGAACCGATATTTGATTCTATGTATATAGAAATTACAGAAGCACAATACAATAATGGAGAAAATTTAGTGGGTTTACGATATGACCCAGATTATCATACTTTTGGTGATATAATTTATTGGATTGGCACAACGACAGAAGTGAGTTATAAGACTACTCCTCGATCATTAAGTGGAAAACTTGATGAGATTGATAGTAAGTTAGCGAATAAGGCAGATATCTCCCATACGCATGACGACAACGGTAGTGTGGTAAATATTGTGAGGTGGTAATTATGACAGGTTTATATGTTGGTAATGTACCAATTAATCAAATCAATATAGTTCCCACTACTTCTGGAATTGATACTAGTGACGCAAATGCCACAGAGAATGATATATTATCCTCTAAAACAGCATATGTTAATGGTGTTAAAATCACAGGCGGTATTCAATCAGTGGAGGGAGGTATTTACGCTTCTAACCAAATAATATCTACTGCAGGTAAATATCTTACAGGGGACATAGAGATTAATGTGCCCCCGTCAGGTATTATTCCAAGTGGCACCGTAAATATTACGGCAAATGGTAGCTATGATGTTAGCACTTATGCAAACGCACAAGTTGATGTTGTGCCTTCGGTAGTTAGCACTCCGCGGTCTGTGATCTTTACTGTTACAACAGATGTAATGGAGACAACATCTACGAAAGTTATTACTGGAAATGCTTTTATCGCACAGAATATTAATAATGATAATTTATTTGTGACATTGCTTCGAAAAGAGACTACTGCTAATGATACTATGTCTATATGTCAAGCATCATGCGCAAATTCTCCTGCTTTTTTAGGTGGTTATTTTATGACCGTGTATAAATCTGGTCTTGCTGCGGCTGTACAGACCAATACTAGTACAAATTATAAGTTAAATAGTAGCACAGCAGGAACGTATACTCGTATTTATGCAGATAGTAATGGAGATGTTTATATATTGACATATTATGCTGGGTTTTCGTCTACGAAGGTTGGTTTAAAAGCAGGAGAATATACGTTATTTTATGGTTTATTCGGCGAACAGTGATTTAAGGGAGAGAGGTGTGATATATGCCTACTACTACACGTGTGAATTCTTTAAATATAAATTTATTGACCCAAGCACAATTTAACGCAGCAGAAAAAGACCCTAATCAAATCTATATGATAACTGACGCTCAGGATAACACAGATATTTCAGTTGTAACTACTACCGAAAATGGTCTAATGAGCTCTGCGGATAAAGTTAAATTAGATGGTATTGCGACTGGGGCTACTAATGTATCAGTAGATGATGAACTTTCGGGCACTTCTACGAATCCAGTACAGAACAAAGTGATTAATAATGCGTTGAACGATAAGGCAAATTTAGCTATATCGATTATAGCTAATTTGGTTGCCACTGTATGGATAGAAGATGGAGATGCACATAAACAAATTCTGACTATAGATGGTGTCACGCCAACTAGAAATGGTATTGCTGGTGTTGCTCAGACAGCAACCGACGAGCAATGTAGACAAGCGGCAAGTGCAATGTTACGTATTGCAGGACAGGGAACTAATCAGCTTACTATTAAGGCATTAGGAGAAGTTCCGACTGTCGATATTCCTTTGGAAGTTATTTTATTATAAAGCAAAAATATTGAATAAAAGGAGATGGTTTCAAAGATGGCAAATAATAAGTTAATTGTACAACATAGACGTGGTACAGCCGAACAATGGGAATCATCTGGTATAGTTCCATATGACGGAGAGATTGTAATTGAAGAATGTGCAGACGGGACTTTTAAGACAAAAATTGGGGATGGCGTTAATACCTTCCCCAATTTGCCATATCAAAATTTAGATAAAGAAATTGCGGAACTTAAGCAGTACGTTGACGGCAAGGTTGTTGATGGGCTGTTGTACGAGGATAATAAGTTATATCTCACCTTGGGTGGAGAAGTTGTATCTGAACCTGTGGAGATAGCTGGTGGTTCTGGTGGTGGAGGTGGAGCTACGTATATTGTCACGCTTCAAAACCTCATGGAGTCACGCTATATTACGGTCTCAGAGGGTAGCGAAGTCAATATTAAGTTTAGTTATTCTTCAGTGGACGCAGATGGCATAAATGATGGCGAGGGTGTTGGAACGTTATATGTTAATAATATTTCTGTTGCGACTATGGCAATAGCTCAAGGTGGAAACTCATTAGATATTACACAATATTTGAAGTCAGGTGAAAACGCCATTAAGTTGCGCGTTGCCAACTCTGAAGGTAGTTCAAGAATGTTAACTTATAGTGTTTCTGTGATTTCCTTATCGGTTTCCACTACATTTAACGAGCTAGACTCTTATTCTGGCGATGTTACATTTATGTATGTCGTTACTGGTAGTGGTTTAAAGACAATACATTTTGTAATGGATGGCGTTGAAGTTGGTACTACGGAAACTACAGTTACGGGACGTTCATTAGGATATACAATTCCAGCACAACCACATGGTAGCCATATATTTGAAGTGTATGCGACATCATCTGTAAATGAAGTTACTGTAAAGAGTAATATCGTTAAGCTCGGTATGCTTTGGATTGGAGATAGTATGCTTCCAGCGATTATATCTACATTTACAACAACAAGTGCTATTCAGGGTGAAGTTTTAACTGTTCCTTATATGGTTTATGATCCAACGAGTGAAAATGCAGCCGTTATGCTATCTGTTATTAAAGAAGATGGTACGGCATACAGTGTGAAAAATTTAACCGTTGATAGAACAACTCAAAATTGGGCTGTACAGGACTTTCCGGCAGGGAATATTACATTGAAAATAATATGCGGTAGTGCATCAGTATTCTTTCCGATAAATGTCCAAAAATCAACATTTACTTTGGAGCCGATATCTGATGGTCTTATCTTGGAGTTCTCAGCCGAAGGACGTAGTAACAATGAACAGAATCCTGAATCTTGGTCATATAACAATATGGTTGCATCATTTGATGGCTTTGGCTGGGCTGGGGCTGATGGTTGGTTAGATGACAGCAATGGGGCAACTATGTTGAGATTCCTACCAGGTGATACTATGACCATCCCACTGAAGATGTTTGAAGATGACTGTAGATCAACTGGTTTAACAATTGAAGTAGAAATGGCAACTAGAGATGTACGTGACTATGAATCTGTAGTTATTTCTTGTATTTCTAATGAACGTGGTTTTAAAGTTGCTTCACAGTATGCAGAATTAAAATCGGAAGGTTCAAGTGTAAGTATGCAATTTAAGGAAGACTCTCGTGTTAGAGTTACTTTTGTTGTAGAACACAGGAATTTAAATAGGCTTATATATATTTATATTAATGGTATTTTATGTGGTGCAACACAATACCCTGAAACTGATAACTTCTCACAGTCTCCTGCGGTTGGTATCACTATTGGTGCAGAATCTTGTGGTATTGATTTATATAGGATTCGTTGCTACAAAAAGGGGCTAACTCGACATGAAGAGTTGAACAACTATATTTGCGACAGACCTACTTTAGCAGACCGTGTTGAAGCTCAAAAACGCAATGATATACTGGATGAAAGCGAAGAAGTGTCTATTGCAAAGCTACCGATGGATCTTCCTTACATGATTATATCTTGTCCTGAGCTACCTCAGTACAAAGGTGATAAGAAGCAATGTACTATTGAATATGTTAATCGTATTGACCCTAGTAAGAGTTTTACTGCGTCGGGAGTGCAGATTAATGTTCAGGGTACATCTTCAGCAGGATATAGAAAGAAGAATTTTAAAATCAGTTATAAAAAAGGTTTTGATATAACCGAAAGTGGTGAGCACGTTGACGGATATAAGTTGCGTGATACTTCTATTCCAGCGAAAGTTTTTACTATGAAGGCAGATGTTGCTTCAAGTGAAAATGCTAATAATGTAAAGCTTGTGGATTACTATAATACACTATGTCCTTATAAGACTCCTCCACAAGTAGCGGATAGTCGTGTTCGGCAAGGTGTTGATGGTATTCCGATAGTTATTTTCTGGGAAAATACTGGTGCAACACCATCTGTTACTAGATTTGAAGGCAAGTATAATGCAAATGATGATAAGTCTAGTGTTGAGGTTTTTGGTCTTACAGAAGGTTGTGAATCGTGGGAATTTCGCAACAACACTTCTAATCGCATGTTATTTAAGGTTAGTGACTATGGGGATGGATGGCTAAACGATTTTGAAGCACGTTATCCTGAAGATAATATTGATTTTACTAATTTAAAACGTATGACTGACTGGGTGGTTAGTACCGATAGAGAACAGGCTACCGATGGAGTTTTAGAAACACCAGTCATTTATAATGGAATACAATACACAACAGATTCTTCAGATTATCGTTTGGCAAAATTTAAAACTGAGTTTGAGGATTATTTTATTAAAGATGCAATGATATTTTATTATCTCTTTACTGAGATATTCTTAATGGTTGACTCACGTGCAAAGAACTTTTTTGCTAGTACATTTGATGGAATACATTGGATGCCGTTACCCTATGACTACGACACTGCTTTAGGTATCAACAACGAAGGTGTTCTCGCCTTTTCATACGACCTTGAAGATACCGATACGGTAGGTGGGGAGAATGTGTTCAACGGACAAACAAGTGTCCTGTGGTGCAATATTCGTGATGTGTTTGGCAATGACATCAAAAAAATGTATCAAGACTTACGTAGTGAAGGTTATTTGTCATATGAGGTTCTACGAGATATCTATATTAAACATCAATCGGCTTGGCCCGAAGCACTTTGGAACGAAGATGCTTATGAAAAATACTTGCAACCACTGATTATCAATAATGACAAAACCTATCTCCCTATGATCCAGGGCGACAAATCCTCACAAAGAGACTGGTGGCTTTTCAATGGCTTTAGATATAGGGACAGTAAATATTATTGCGGAGACGCATTAAAAAACGTCATCACTCTTCGCTGTTACGCAACAGGAGATATAACAGTAACTCCTTATTCTAACATATGGCCTACAATCAAATATGGTTCATACTTAGTTACTCAGCGCGGAGAAAGAAACATTCCATATACATTAAAATGTCCTTTGGATGAAATGAATGATACGGAAGTATATATTTACTCAGCTGATAGAATTGGTAACATTGGTGATTTATCAGGACTCAAAGTTGGTTTTGCAGACTTCTCTATGGCTGTCAAATTACAGAGCTTAATACTCGGTAGTAATGTAGATGGTTATGAAAATACTCGTCTTGAAACAGTTAACGTTGGTAATAATGAACTACTAACGCTTATAAATGTAGAAAATTGTACGTCTTTGACTCAAACAGTTGACTTATCTGGATGCACTGGACTGGAAACGGTAAAAGCAAAAGGTTCGGCTGTTACAGGTTTATCATTGCCCAACGGTGGTCACTTAAAGACATTAGAGCTTCCAGCGACAATTACTAACTTCACTGTTCAGAATCAGCAGCAACTTGAAAGTGTTACGTTCGAAGGTTATGGTGCATTAACTACCTTACGTGTAGAGAACTCAACTAATATTCCTATTGAGGCAATATTTGATAATGCAATAAATCTTAATCGTGTAAGATTAATGAACGTAGAATGGACGGCTTCAAGTAGTGACGAATTGGCTAAAACTATTAATAAGTTAAAAACTTGCATCGGTATGGACGCCAATGGCAATAATACAAAGACAGCGATAGTTAATGGTAGAGTGCGAGTTCCTGCTGTTGATGATGCGCTTTTAGCTGATATTGGCACTAACTTTCCTGATTTAATAGTTGTCGTTGGCGATGTGGCTTATTATATTGTCAGATACATTAATGCCGATGGTACACTATTATATACAACTCATATGACTGAAGGTAGTGAACCTATTGATCCCGTCGCCAAGGGACTTATAAGTACACCTACTAGAGAAGGCACAGGAGATATTCAATACACATACAACGGATGGTCTAATATGCCAGCGACTATTACTGGCAATACGGCAATTATTGCTTCTTATAAAGAAACTTATTTGGTTGTGTTTTTAAACTATGATGGAAGTTTATTGGATTCTCAGTGGATCGATAATGGTGAAGATGCTGAAGACCCTGTTACTAATAACATTATTGAAAAGCCTACTCGTCCACAAACGGCACAATATAATTATGCTTATATAGGATGGGATAAGAATCTTACGAATATTACGGCACCAATAGATATTACGGCACAATATGATGCTATTATTCGTAGTTATACTGTAAGATTTTTAAACAATGATAAAGTACTTGAAACCCAGACAGTTGAATATGGTCAAGCAGCAACTTACACTGGGCAAACCCCAACTAAGTTAGACGTTGATAATCCTGACGATTATGTGTTCACTGGATGGACACCAAATCCTTCATATATTGAAGGTGATTTAGACTGCTATGCTTCGTTTAAATTTACAGGATATATTGAAGACAGTTGGGTGGAAATTGCCGATAGTATTGTTGATGGTACTTATGCAACAAAGTACAAGGTCAATAGATTAAAGGAAACGACACTTACATATTCAGATGGTACGTCAGATACAATTGATATTGAGTTAGTTGATTTTAATCATGATGATTTGGCAGACGGTAGTGGCAAAGCAAGCATTTCTTGGATTGTGAAAGAAGTTCCGTCTAAGTTAGTTACTGCAAATCAGAGTGTAACAAACGTTGGTGGTTGGGAAGGCAGCGCTTTGAGAACGCATGTAAAGAATATTATATATAATGCTTTGCCTGACGACTTGAAGGCAATAGTAAAACCTGTTATTAAGAAAGCATCTGCGGGTGCTAAATCTACTGAGATTATTGAGTCCACTGATTCAGTATGGATTCCTGCCATTGTAGAAATTGATGATACTTATACTAATGCTGCAACATATCCAGTATATGCACAAGAAGGTAGTACTTACGCAGCATATACTAGTAAAAATAAACGTATAAAATATAATTCTACAGGAGAATCTTACGTAAACTATTGGACACGTTCTGCTGATGTAGGAAGTGTTAACAGTTTTCACTGTGTATATAATAATGGAGCAATTTCTAGCTTCGGTGCCGACTTCCCAATGGGTGTGGCTTTTGGATTCTGCATTTAATATTTTTAGAAAGGAGTGGTTATAGTGATTCGAGGAGCTTGTCAACAATTTAAATTTAAAACGCCATATGACTTAGAGCAACTTAAAACTGTTCATATTACTTTTTGGCAACCAGATAACAATGGTACTGAAGATTGCATTTTGCCCATTACAAAACAACTAACAGATTGTAAACAGGATCAGCTAGGAATTAATGTAACTCTGAATCAAGTAGAAACGTTAGCCTTTTCGGAAAAGAGTAAAGCGTTTGTGCAATTTAGAGGATTGACTACTGAAGGATTTGCTTTTGCGAGTCGTATAATGCCTATTAATGTATATCCAGTAAAGGACGAGACTGTTCTTGAGTGAGGTGTATATTATGGGAGAAGACAAAATTATACAAATAAAAGAAGAACCTATGAAAGTAGAAACTGAAATAAAGTCTACTACTACCGAAGTTGACGAAGCGTCACAGGATGTTGAAGTGCAAGTGCCAACTCCACCAAGTTTTTCTGTTGAAGATGCTAATATCATTGATATAGAAATGGATGAGGCTTTTCCGTATATGCCTCGAAATAACGTCGAGGATTTAATAGGTAGCAATAATATTCTCATTGATGGTCAAGAGGTTAATGGTTCCAACACTAATGGGAGTGTATCTTTGGTGCAAATACTCACAGAATACGCCAATAATAGTAGTGGAGAAGGAACTACAAATCACTCTTTGCTAGATGGTAGAGAATTGCCGAATCAACACCCAATTTCGGCTATTTCAAATTTAAAAGAAGAATTAGATGAAATTAAATCATTGAAAAGAGTTTATTCTTCTGAAAATGGTTTTGGTGAATTCCGTAAATGGGACGATGAGAATCCAAAATGGGAAGATCGATCTGGTTATTTTGTGAAACTTATTGGTGGCACAGAGAACGTTGCTATTTGTACTAATCAAGATGACGTGTATGGTGTATCAGTAATACATAGTGGTTTTGTTGGTGGTCAGGACATTTCAGATAAAAGCGACGATCCTCTTTATGCTCTAGTGGGTATTACTGGTGCTTTGCGTGTGCGTACAGATGGAACGGCTACGACAGGAGATTATATCGTACCCAATGAGTTGGGTGTAGCAACGAAATCTAAAAATAACTGTGGTTATAAAGTCATATCAACTGGTAGTTATGCTAGTTATGAATATCTCACAATTGCTGTAACACCACAGAACGATAAGATTAATAAAATTTATGGCACACTAATGGATGCCGAAGGTAGCTTTGGTAATATTGTTGTAAGACTAGGTGAAGTTGAATCGAGAGTTGATAATGCAACTGATAGAATAAATATTGCTATAAATAATAATGATGAATTAAAAAATCTTATAAAAGAAAATACTAAAAACATTGAGTCTGTTGGTGCTATAGCTCAGGAGGCACAAAAAGCTGCTAACCAAGCTACTGAGAAAGCGAACCAGGCAGTGACCGAAGCCAATAATGCAAAAAATGAAGCTCTAGCTGCCGCAAACGAGGCAAAAGATAGAGTGAATGCATCATTGGCAGATATTAATGACCTCAAGGATAAAATGACTATTATCTCTAGCTTCAATGATGGTGATGGCAATACTGGTGTACAAGGATTTGTTGATGTTGCGGAAAAGAACAATATGTTACTTGGTTCCTTACAAGAATCAGTTAATGAATATGGCACTGATATTACATCTATTAGTCAGCAAATAAAAGAAACTGAAGCGGCAATACAGCACCTTGTTGTTCACTCTGACAAATACTCTGTTGGTGCATATTCACTTTCTTATGGGCTTTCTCATGACGAGGCAAAATCTCTTTTGAAAAACGGAGATACGTATATAGCTACTTTTACTCACACAGAAACGATGAAGCAAACTATTGAAAATCCTGATGATCCAGATAATCCTACAGTAACAACTACTGATTTTTCTTTTGAACGAGGGTATGCGTACCAATGGGATGCGACCAATATGATGTGGATCAAGGGCGAGTCAGTTTCTACAGCAACTACTTATTCACAAGGAACGAATGTTGGGGATTTGTGGTTCTGTTGGCAAGAGGTTGAGTATACTGACGAAAGTGGTAATACAAGAACGCTCATTCCAGGAACGCTCTACCGTTGGAGCGAAGATGGGCAATGGGTTGCTATAGCTACAACAGATGGTAATTACAAGAGTCGTATGATTTCGTCTATCAAGCAAACAGCTGATGGTATATATTCTGATGTAGCTAATTTGCGTGGAGATGTGTCAACTATCTCCCAGGAGGTTGATAAAATTAGCACCAGGGTAGCGACCGCTGAAGGCAATATAAGTAATGTAGAACAAAGAGCGGACTCTATTGAAGCAGAAGTTAACAATATCAATGGCACTATGACTAGCATAAAGCAACAAGCTGATGACAATAGTGCAAAAATTACATCTGTTGCTTCGGGACAGTTCTCTGTGAGATATCAGTCTTTCATGTGCAATCCCGAACTAGTCGTGGAGCAACATAAATATAATGCACCTCCTTTTTGGGACGAAGATAAGCAGGAATTTGCGTTTAGTGATGAAATAATAGATGATACTAATGGTATTTATTGCTATGCTACTAAGAAAGATGTTGATGGTAATACTATTCTAGATAAGACTAAATACTACAAAATTACTTCTGATGGATATGAAGTTTATATTGTAGGCAATCAGGCAACTTCTTTTATTGATCAACGTATTGATGAAAATGAGGCGGCAATAGATTTATTGGTTCAATATAAAGATGGTGAGTTAAAGGAATCATTAGCTAATATTAGTGAAAAGGCTGATGCAAACGGTGCCAGTATTAATTATATGACTTCTTATTATTATCATACTTTATTGTCAGTATCAGAAACCCCTGCGTTTTCTCCAGATGGATTGAGATATAAAAATAAACCTTCGTGGAATCCTGCTCTCGGTAAGTATGAGTTTGATGCTAAAGATAAAGATGAGAACGGTGCGTATTATATAGCCGACGAAGATGCCACAACTTATTGCTGTATTAAAACAGCTGGAGATGGTACAACCTTGTATGAAATATATGGTCTTGCAGGTAGTTATATGGCGGCAATTCAGCAAGGTGCTGATGAAAACGGCGGCTATATTCAGTCTATTGTGCTAGATATAGAAGCTTACAATGTAGGACAGTATTCTCCTTCTTATGGTATGTCTTACGATGATGCTGTTACGTCTATTCCGAAAGGAACTATGTATGTTCCTGTGATAAACCACTCTGAGAACCTAATTCCCGATGAGCGAGTTGGTACTGATACTATTGATAATGACCTTGATGCGGGTACGCTTTCTGAGAGAGGGTCGAGTAACGATGTAGTGCGTTTGCCCACACCTCCGTTTAATTCACTTGAAGCGACTGGTATGCAGACTTATGATTTTGTAGTTGAAAATGGTCAGACTTATAGCTATAAATGGACGGGCACAGCATGGGAACAAGATGGTATAGTCTCATTAAGTAAGGAATACTTTGCTTATGATGGTACGAAGAATATAGCGAGGTTATGGTATTGCACTCAGGATGTTACAAGTTCTCAAGAAACCGAGAATGGTAAAAGCAAGATTTACAAACAGGGCACGTTATACGCATGGCATGGTGGAAGATGGTTTGCTATTGCTACTGTAAATGATAATTTACTTTCTCGTTCTATTAGTTTAGTGCGTCAAACGGCAAACTCTTATTCCATAGAACTACGTAATATGCAAGGAGATTTTTCTCAGTATAAGCAAACTGTTAATAACATTGGTCTTTTAGTAAGTGGTTCTGATGGTTCAAGTGGTGAACTTAATATTTCCAAAGAAGGAATTGTTGGTGAGGTTTATAATCGTACAGGTAATTCTGGCACTTTAAAGACACAAGTTGATTCAACTCAGGCAGTTTTAGATTTAATGGTTTCTGGTCTTTATCATAAATTAGAGCAACCGTTAACAAGTAATGTTCCACAACCATATGGTACTTGGGGTAAATATGCTGTGCGACCAGAATGGTCAGTGGCACTGAAGAAATTTGTTTTTGATACAAGAAATGAAGATGCTGATGGTATTTATTATTTCTTTGATAATGACGAAACTCATTATTGCAAAGTTGTTGGAGACCAGTATGAAATTTATACCATAGGCAAATTATCTACTGCTGGTACAGATGCTCACATTACTGAAGAATATGCTAATATTAATACACTTGCTTATTTCGGGGATGATGAACAGGGTACTATTGCCGGATTGAGAAATTTGGCTCTTGAGGGTAAAGCACAAGTGCAGCTTTTAGCTTCGTTAGATAAGAATAAATTAAATCGTGTTGTTGATATGTATGGATATACTGTTCCCGAAGGAACTAAGAGATATGCTAACAAGCCTACGTATTTAAATGGAGCTTTTACTTTCAGTGGGCAAGCTGAAGATACCAATGGAGAGTACTTTCTTATTAATAGTCAACAGTTCGGTAAATTGATTTTAGGTAACAAGGGCAGCTGTTATGGCTATGAAGTTTATGACTATGACAGTAGTAGCACTGCTGGGCTTGTAAGCACTGTGCTCGACAACCAGGCTAACGTTGGAATGATAGTAGATAGTAATGGCGTTAGAGGTAGCGTAGTAGTTGAAGCCATTAACGGGCAGTCCCAAGCAACAATTTCTGCCGATAAAGTGAATTTAAACGGCTATGTTACTATTAATAGTTTAAAGTCTGGTGGAAGTACTGAAATTGATGGCTCAAGAATTGTTACAGGTGTTATTGATAGTAGCAATTATAGTTATAGTTCTGGAAACTTCTCTACGAGTGGAACGTCATTTGATTTAAGTGACGGTTCTATTATTAGTAAGAACTTTGCAATTGATTCTAATGGGAATGTATATTTAAGAAAAAATATAAGTATTGGTTTAAACTCCAATGGTGGATATAATTTTACTGTTGACTCTTTTGGAAATGTAAATGTTGCTGGTACATTAGATGCAAAAGTTTTGAAATTTAATGGAAAATCTGTTTTAACATCAGACGATAAAGTGAAGGCAGATTATCTTGAATTAAAAGGAATAATAGTTACGGATAGCTCTAACAATATTACATTCAAGGTAGACTCTAATGGCAATGTCACGGTAAAAGGTGATATAACAATGGGAAGTAGTAGTAGTATTAGTTGGAGTAGTATCACGGAAGTTCCTTCGACAGTTACTGGTGCTTATAATTTAGCTGATAATGCATATGATAAAGCAGCAAACGCACAAGCTGATGCCTCGAATGCTTTAGATGCTGCTGATAGTGCAAATAGTATAATTAACAATTGGAGCTACAAATACGAGGGTGTAACATATATTAATGGTGCTCAGCTTATGACTGGTACCGTAACAGCCTCGACACTGCAAGGTGGAAGCGTAAAGCTATTAGATGGGGACGCTAGCACGTGCGGAAAGCTAACTTTAACTAGCGCACAGACGGCCGCATATGCAGTTGACCTGACTTCTTATGGAGCACTGCGTTGTAAGGCAGGAGATGGTTCTTTGTATCTTGAAACAGCAAATACATTTATACAACTACATACTTCACCAGCACAAATAACTGTTAGGGGAGATTTCATGCCTGCAAAAGATAATTATATGGATCTTGGCGATTCTGAGCATCGTTGGCATGCTGTGTATGCTGCGACAGATAAGATTATTACATCTGATAGAGATGAAAAACAAGATATAGAATATGATGTTGATAAATATGAATCGTTTTTTATGTCTTTAAAGCCAACACAATATAAGTTTATTGATAATCACAGTAATCGCTATCATATTGGGTTTATAAGTCAAGACGTGGAAGAATCACTTGTTAATAATAAACTTAGTTCACTTGATTTTGCTGGTTTTGTTAAATCTCCAATATATAAAAACAAAAATGACAAAAGTTCTGAAATTGTAGGATATAGATATGGTTTAAGATATGATGAATTTATTGCTCTCAACGTTCATATGATTCAGAAATTATACACTAAAATAGACAAACTTGAAAATAAGATACGGCAACTAGAAAAGGCTTCCACAGAAATGGAGTGATTATATGGCACAAAAATATAGTATACAATTA
>ENA-OOQP01000393-OOQP01000393.1-human-gut-metagenome-genome-assembly--contig:-NODE-393-length-21414-cov-2.007397_pt1 | contig 21414 bp, 18 predicted proteins | sample MGYA00241266_ERZ501171 | MGnify/ENA primary metagenome ERZ501171 (study PRJEB25962, sample SAMEA2042501) | human gut metagenome | biome: human gut; feature: human-associated habitat; material: faeces...
AAATAATACAGGTGTAACATTTAATATTGCTTTAAATTATGGTGGAAGAGATGAAATTGTAAAAGCTACAAGAAAAATAGCAGAACAGGTAAAACAAGGGAAAATAGATGTGGATGAAATAAATGAAAAAATGGTATCTGATAATCTTTATACAGCAGGCGAACCAGATCCAGATTTGGTTATTAGAACAAGTGGAGAGTTAAGACTAAGTAATTTTTTACCATGGCAAGTAGTATATTCAGAATTATTATTTGTTAACAAAAACTGGCCAGATTTTACTGAGAATGACTTAGATGAAGCAATTATCGAATATCAAAAAAGAACAAGGAAATTTGGGGCGAATTAGTATGGAAAAAATTAAGAAAAAAATAGATATAAAGAGAATTACCTCAGCCTTACTTGGTTTTCCATTGGTTGTATTAGTTCTAACGCTTGGAAATAAATATGTAGTAGATGTATTTTTAGCTATTATTGCAGCAATTGCAATGCAAGAATATTTAAATGCAATATCAAAAGATTCAAAACCTATAAGATGGATTGGATATATTTCATGTATTCTAATTGCTTTAATACATATTGGACCAGAAAAGTTAGATTCATTAGTAATTGAAAATTTTAATATGTTAATAATACCAATTTTATTATTAATCTTATTTACTACAATAATAGTCACAGACATGAAAATCAATTTTAAAGATATTTCATATACTTTATTTGGAATTATATATGTAATAACTTGTATGCAAGATGGAGATATTTGTTATTTTCGATTTAATGTTTAGAAAAGGAGGAATGGAAAATGGAAGATATTTAGTTTGGTTTGCTATAATAGCAGCATGGGGAACAGATACTTTTGCATATATAATAGGAAAAAGATTTGGAAAACATAAATTTAGTAAAATAAGTCCTAAAAAATCAAAAGAAGGATGTGTACGGCGGAACAATTGGTGCTGTGTTGATTTCACTAATATACACCCTTTGCATAAACAAATTTGGCGGACTATCAATTTCATATTTATATATAGGATTAATAACAGCAGTGCTTAGCGTTTTAAGCCAAATAGGAGACTTGTCAGCATCTACATTAAAAAGAACAGAAGGAATAAAAGACTTTGGAAATCTAATACCAGGTCATGGTGGGATTTTAGACAGAATAGATAGCATAATATTCATAGCACCATTTGCATATTTCTTGTTGAATTTATTATAAAGATAAATCCAATTTTCATAAAAAAGGAGGCATAAATTGGTTTCATTTTTAATTAGTGCAATAAAAATAATATTCCTATTAGGATTTTTAATATTTATACATGAAAGTGGACACTTTTTAGTGGCAAAGGCATGTAAAATAAAAGTAAAAGAATTTGCAATAGGGTTTGGTCCAACAATTTGGAAAAAACAGGGCAAAGAAACAAAATATGCATTAAGACTTATACCACTTGGTGGATTTGTGAATATGTTAGGAGAAGAAGAACGTTCTAATGAAGAAGGTTCTTTTAGTACGGCAAGTATTCCAAAAAGAATAGCAGTAGTTTTAGCTGGTGGAGCTGTTAATATAATATTTGGACTATTAGTTTATTTTATATTAGTATCATCTAGTGGAAACTATATATCAAATATAGTTGACTCAACACTTCCTAATTACTCTGCACAAGAAGCCGGAATAGAACAAAACGATCAAATTCTAAAAATCAATGGCAAAAAAATAAGATTAAAAAGTGACATAGATGAAGCTTTACAAAAATCAAATGGAAATGAAGTTTTAGTAACAGTTAAAAGAAATGATGATATAAAAGAGATAAAAGTAATTCCGACAAAAGAAGAAACAAAAAGTATTGGAATATACTTAGAAGCAAAAGAAGAGAATTTATCTTCTAGTATAAAAGGAGTATATTCAGAAAGTCCGGCAGAAAAAGCGGGCTTACAAGCAGAAGATAAAATAGTAAAGATAGATGGAATAGAATGCAAAGATGACCCATACAAAGTAATAGAATTAATATCTTCAAGTACGAATGAAAAGATGCTAATAGAAGTAGAAAGAAATAACCAAATAAAGAATTTTGAAATTGAACCACAAACAACAGAAACATATAAGTTAGGAATAATATTTAAAGTAGCAGAAAATACATTTGCAAATAATATATATTATGGATTTTGGGATACGACAGATTTCTCTGTTTCAATAATAGATAATTTAAAAATGCTATTTAAAGGTGAGGTAAAAGCAGATCAATTAATGGGACCAGTAGGAATATCAGAAGTGGTTTCTAAAACAGATGGAATAGTAGAATTTATATATATGTTAGCACTTATATCACTATCATTGGGAGTAACAAACTTACTTCCATTCCCACCGCTAGATGGAGGAAAAATTGTTATTTTAATAATAGAAGCAATAAGAAGAAAACCAATGAAAGAAAATATAGAAGTGGGAATACAAATGGCAGGATTTTGTATACTTATAGGATTATCAATATTTGTAACATATAATGATATATTAAGAATATTCTAAATGAACACATTAACGGAAGGATGAAAAGGATGTCAAACATAGTAAAAGACGTTTTTAAAGATTATAAAGGACAAGGAAATATATTAGAAGCACAAATAGAAAACATAAATCTATTCAAGAAAAGTAAAAAAATAGAAATAAAACTATTAACAGAAAAACAAATAAAAATTCAAGAAATATCAAGTTTTGAAGAATATTTAAAAACAAGATTTCAAATACAAAAAGTAGAACTTTATATCGAATTTGGTGAAAAAGGGGTCAGACCCCTTTTTCACCAACAGCTTGCAAATGACTGGAAAGACATAATTGGCTACATTTCTAAAAAGTTTCCATTAACAAAAGCCATTTTAAATACTAGCACAGTTGAAGTGGAAGATAATAAGGTAATTGTTGATTTAAAAACAAAAAGTGCAGATTTTTTACATTCTTATGAGATAGACAAAGAGATAGAACAAGTAGTAAACAATTTATATGGTATAAAATGTAAAGTAATATATAAAGAGAATGTTACAGAAGAGACAATAAAAAAACAAGAAGAATATTTGGAAAACTTACAAAAAGAAGCATGCCAAGACTTAATTAATGAAATAAGTATGCAAGAAGAAATGGTAGTAGAAAATGTTCCAGACCCAGAGGAAGAGGAACAAGAAGAAAAGACTCCATTAATTTTTGGAAGAACAGATAAAATAAAAGAACAAATAGTAAAAATTGAAGATTTAACACCAGACTATGGAAGAGTTGCAATAGAAGGAAAGGTAATTAGTACAGATGGAAGAGAACTAAAAAATGGAAAAACACTTGCTATGTTTAATATATATGATGGAACAAGTACAATAACTTGTAAATCATTCGTAGAAGCCGAAAAAGCACCAACTGTTTTGCAAAGATTAAAAGAAGCAAAAAGATTAAAAATATCTGGGAATGCACAATATGATAATTTTGCAAAAGAGTTAGGAGTAATTGCAAATATAATTGTAGAAATGCCAGATATAGAAGTTATTAGAAGAAAAGATAATGCAAAAGAAAAAAGAGTTGAATTGCATTTACATACTCAAATGAGTCAAATGGATGGAGTAAGCAGTGCAACAGATTTAATAAAAAGAGCAAGTAATTGGGGAATGAAATCAATTGCAATTACAGACCACGGAGTTGTACAAGCTTTCCCAGAGGCAAAAAAAGCAGCAGATAAATATGGAATAAAAGTAGTATATGGAGTTGAGGCATATCTTGTTCCAGATGACAATGCAGTTGACTTATCAAATGGAATGGATAATGAATATATAGTTCTAGATATAGAAACAACAGGACTTTCTTTTAGGACAGAAAAGATAACAGAAATTGGTGCAGTAAGAGTAAAAGATGGAGAAATTGTAGACACATTTGAATGCTTTGTAAATCCAGAAATACCAATTCCACAAAAAATAGTAGAAATAACACATATCACAGACGATATGGTAAAAGATGCAGAAACAATAGATAAAGTTATGCCTAAATTTTTAGAGTTTATAGGAAATCTAAAATTAGTTGCACACAATGCAGATTTTGACGTTGGATTTTTAAAATACAATGCAGAAGAACTAGGACTTACAATGGATAACGAATACATAGATAGTTTGGCATTATCTAGACAATTATTCCCAGATTTTAAAAAACATAAATTAGGAATAATTGCAGAAAAGCTAGGCATTAAAGTGGAAAATGCACATAGAGCTTTAGATGATGTAAAAACATTGGTAAAAGTATTTTTAAAAATGCTAGAAATACAAGCAGAAGAACCAAAAAAAGGTAGAGGTAAGAAAAAAGAAGAAAAGAAAGAATTATATAAAACACTTCCTTCATATCATGCAATAATACTTGTAAAAAATCTTAAAGGTTTAAGAAATTTATATGAATTAATATCAGTTTCACATTTGAATTATTTCTATAAGAAACCACGTATTTTAACAAGTGTGCTAGAAAAATATAAAGAAGGTTTAATACTAGGTAGCGCATGCGAACAAGGAGAATTATATAGAGCGATTGTTGCAGGAAAATCAGAAGAGGAAATAGAAAGAATTGCAAAAAGATATGATTATTTAGAAATACAACCACTAGGAAACAATGAATTTATGCTAAGGAACGGAACAGTTGGAAGTAAAGAAGAATTACAAGACATAAATAGAAAAATAGTTGAATTAGGTGATAAACTTGGCAAAAAAACTGTTGCAACATGCGATGTTCACTTTTTAGACCCAGAAGATGAAATATATAGAAGAATTTTAATGGCAGGACAAGGCTTTTCAGATGCAGACGAACAAGCTCCATTATACTTAAGAACAACAGAAGAAATGCTAAAAGAATTTGAATACTTAGGCAGAGAAAAAGCATACGAAGTTGTTGTTACAAATACAAACTATGTTTCAGATTTGTGTGAAGAAATAAGCCCAATATCACCAGAAAAATGTCCACCAGTATTAGAAAATGCAGAAAGAGATATTCAAGATATTTGTACAAGCAAAGCAAAAGAATTATATGGAGATCCACTTCCTCAAGTGGTACAAGATAGATTAAAAAGAGAACTAGACTCAATTATAAAAAATGGATTCTCAACATTGTATATAATTGCTCAAAGGCTAGTTTGGAAATCAAATGAAGATGGATATTTGGTAGGTTCCAGAGGATCTGTTGGCTCTTCGTTTGTTGCAAATATGCTTGGAATTACAGAAGTAAACTCACTTCCACCACATTATAGATGTCCAAACTGCAAATATTCAGACTTTAATGATTATGGAATAAAAAACGGAGTAGACTTACCAGATAAACTTTGCCCAAAATGTGGAGAAAAACTTTGCAAAGATGGAATGGATATACCATTTGAAACATTCTTAGGTTTCAATGGAGATAAAGAGCCAGATATAGACTTAAACTTCTCTGGAGAATACCAAGGAAAAATACATAGATACGCAGAAGTTATATTTGGAAAAGGAAAGACATTCAAAGCTGGAACAGTAGGAACAATGGCAGAAAAAACAGCTTATGGATATGTAAAAAAATATTATGAAGAGAGAAATATACCAATAACAAATGCAGAAATATTAAGGTTAGTAGATGGCTGTGTTGGAGTAAAAAGAACAACAGGTCAGCACCCAGGAGGAATAATAGTTGTTCCACATGGTAGAGAAATATATGAATTCTGCCCAGTACAACACCCAGCAGATGACCCAAATTCAGATATAATTACAACACACTTTGATTATCACTCAATAGATAAAAACTTACTAAAGCTAGATATGCTAGGCCATGACGATCCAACAGTAATAAGAATGTTACAAGATTTAACAGGAGTAGACCCCAAAACAATACCACTAGATGATAAAGAAACAATGTCTTTATTTAGCTCAACAAAGGCACTTGGAGTAACTCCAGAACAAATAAATTCACAAGTTGGCTCATTTGGAGTACCAGAATTTGGAACAAAATTCGTACGAGACATGCTTGTTGATACAAAACCAACAACATTTGAAGAACTAATAAGAATATCAGGAGTATCACATGGTACAGATGTATGGCTAAACAATGCGCAAACATTAATCAAAGAAGGAACCGCAACATTGAGTGACGCAATATGTACAAGAGATGACATCATGACATACTTAATAAAAATGGGACTAGACCCAAACCATTCATTCAAGATAATGGAAGCAGTTCGTAAAGGAAAAGTAGCAAAAGGTGCAGAACCAAAGTGGGAAGAATACAAAGAAGAAATGAGACAACACGGAGTTCCAGAATGGTATATAGATTCATGTAAAAAAATAAAATACATGTTTCCAAAAGCACACGCAGTAGCTTATGTAACAATGGCTTTCAGAATTGCATGGTTCAAAGTACATATTCCACTTGCATACTATGCAGCATACTTTTCAATAAGAGCAGATGAATTTGATAGTGAATTCATGATACATGGAAAAGAAAAGGTAAAAGCAAAAATGAAAGAAATAGAACAGCAAGGAAACAATGCAACACAAAAAGATAAAGGAATGTACACAATATTAGAAATAGTACTAGAATTTTATGAAAGAGGCTTCGACTTCTTACCAATAGACCTATACAAATCACACAGCAACAAATTCCAAATAGAAGATGGCAAAATAAGGCCACCACTATCTAGTATAGCAGGCCTTGGAGGAATAGCTGCAGAAAATATATATCAAGCAGCAAAAGATGGACAATTCATGTGCATAGATGACTTACAACTAAGAGCAAAAATAGGAAAATCAACAACAGAAATGCTAAGTAAATTTGGCTGCTTAGATGGCATGAGCCAAAGTAACCAGATAAGTTTATTTGGTTAAAACTTCGTAGTAGACAAGGCATAAAGATATGATAAATATCTTTATGCCTTATAATATTGTAAACTTGAAATATTATTTTTGTAGAATTATGCAGAAAAATGTTGAATTTTATTTTTATTTATTTTATAATAATATCAAATTTATAAAAAGGGGTGATTACAAATGATGACAGCTACAAATACAAGAAAAGAAGCAAGAGAAAGTTTAACAGGAAAGTGGGGAAAAGCAGTTTTAATTGTTTTCGTATATGGTTTAATTTCATTTTTAATTCAAGTAATTCTAGAATATTCAAAGGACAGTGAAGGATTACTATACAATATTGTTTCAATTACACAATTTATTATTACTGTCCCAATAAGCTATGGCATTATAATTGCATTTATGAAACTAAAAAGAGGAGAAGAAGTTGAAACTTTCGACTTTTTGAAGTTAGGATTCTCAAACTTCAAGAAAAGTTGGAGTATTGCTTGGAATGAGTTTTTAGTTATGGTTGTGCCAGCTTTAATAATATTTGCAGTTTTAGTATTTTTGTCTTTTTATTCTCTTACTTCAAGTGGTTTAATGAAGACATTAAGTCCTGTAACTAGAAGTTCAGAAACAGGAAGTTCTGCAATAGTAATAATTGCTTTTATTGTTATCATAGCATGCAGTGTTTGGTCAGTAGTAAAAAGATATTCAATTGCACTTTCAAGATTTATAGCCTATGATAAGCCTGAAATGTCAGGCAAGGAAGCTGTTGAAGAAAGTCAAGCTATGATGCGAGGGAATAAAGGTAATTTGTTTGTACTGGAATTATCTTTTATAGGTTGGGCAATTTTGGCCACATTAACATTTGGAATAGGTGTTTTATGGTTATACCCATATATTCAAATAAGTCAGATTTGCTTTTATGAAGAATTAAAGAATAATATTAATTAGGAATTTAAAGATGGGATGATTTTTTTTCATTCCATCTTTTTGCGATAGATTTATTGATTTAATAGTAAAAATGGTATATAATATACCAAATAAAATAAGAAAAAAGAGGAGACTTATAGTTATGAAAATAGGAATAGTTGGATTACCAAATGTTGGAAAAAGTACAATGTTTAATAGTATAACAAAAGCTGGAGCAGAGTGTGCAAATTATCCATTCTGTACAATAGAACCAAATGTTGGAATGGTAGCAGTTCCAGACGAAAGATTAGATAAATTAACAGAAATGTATCACCCACAAAAAACAACACATGCAGTAATTGAATTTGTTGATATTGCAGGGTTAGTCAAAGGGGCAAGTAAAGGTGAGGGGCTTGGCAACAAATTCCTATCACATATAAGAGAAGTTGATGCAATAGCTGAAGTTGTAAGATGTTTTGAAGATGAAAACATAGTTCATGTTGATGGAAATATTAACCCGAAAAGAGATATAGAAACTATCAATTTAGAACTTATCTTTGCAGATATGGAAACAGTTGATAAGAGAATGGATAAAGCAATAAAAATGCTAAAAGCTGATAAGAAATATCAAACTGAAATAAATGCTTTGAAAAAGATAAAAGAACTACTAGATAATGGAAAACCAGCAAGACAAGTAGAACTTACGGATGAAGAAAAAGAAACAGTAAAAGATTTATTTTTACTAACATCAAAACCAATAATCTACATAGCAAATGTTGAAGAAGACCAATTAGCAGATGTAGAAAATGATGTAAATGTTAATAAAGTAAAAGAAATTGCAAAAGAAGAAAATACAAAATGTATTCCACTTTGTGCAAAAATAGAAGAAGAATTATCAAGCCTAGATGATACAGATAAACAAGAAATGCTAGAAGCACTTGGCTTAAAAGAATCAGGCTTAGATACAGTAATAAGAGAAAGCTACGATTTACTTCGGACTAATGTCATTCCTAACGGCAGGTGAACCAGAAGTAAGAGCTTGGACAATTAAAAAAGGAACAAAAGCACCAGAGGCTGCAGGAAAAATTCACTCAGATATACAAAGAGGCTTTATAAAAGCAGAAATAGTATCATTTGATGATTTAATGAGAGAAGGTTCAATGGTAGCAGCAAAAGAAAAAGGTTTAGTTCGTTCAGAAGGAAAAGAATATATTATGCAAGATGGAGATATAGTATTATTCAAATTTAATGTATAGAAAGGACATATATATATGAGTAAATTTAGGTTTTATACAGCACTTTATGTTTCAAAACTTGCTGTACATGCTCTAAAATTATTAAGAAGGAATGCTTCGTACATGCCAGGGAAAATTGCGATAAAAATTTGTCCAGACTTTTTAGAGCAAATAGATAAACCCAAAAAAATCATTGCAGTAACAGGAACAAATGGAAAAACAACAGTATGCAATATGATAAATGATATATTAATTGAAAATGGTTTTAATGTATTAAATAACAGATTAGGTTCAAACCTAAATTCTGGAATTGCATGTAGCTTGCTTACAAAGGCATCACTTAAAAACAAGATAACAGAAGAAATAGCAGTGTTTGAAGTTGATGAAAGAAGTTCAAAGTTAATATATAAGTACATAAAACCAGACTATTTAGTTTGCACAAATCTTTTTAGAGATTCAATAAAAAGAAATGCAAATACAGATTATATAGTAGATATCATAAACAGTAGTCTTCCAAAAGAAACAACATTAGTTTTGAATGCTGATGACTTAGTATCTTGTAGCCTTGGAAAAGATAATAAGAAAATATATTATGGAATAGACAAACTAGATACTGATGTGAAAGAAACAACAAACATAATAAAAGACATAAAAACCTGCCCAATATGCGATACAAAGCTAAAATATGAATATGCAAGATATCATCATATAGGAAAAGCATATTGCCCAAACTGCAGTTTTAAATCTCCAGAAAGTAATTTCCTAGTAAAAAATATTGATAAAGTAAGAAAAGAAATAATAATAAAGGAAACTCAAAAAAGCTATAAATATAATATGATAGCTGATAGCTTATTTAATATCTACAATGAACTTGCAACAATTACAATTTTAAGAACAATAGGAGTTTCAGCAACAAACATTAATAATGCAATAAAGAAAACGAAAATAGTAGAAACAAGAATAAGTGAAGAGGATATTAATGGAAAAAGGGTAATAACACACCTCTCAAAAGGGCAAAACCCAGTAGCTGCATCACGTGTGTTTGATTATGTACAAAGTGAACCAGGAAATAAGGCTGTAATTCTAATAATAGATGATTGTGATGATGCGAAAAATTCATCAGAAAACCTTACATGGCTATATGATGCAGACTTTGAGCTTTTAAACAAAGATGATATTAAACAAATAATAATAGGTGGAGTAAGAGCAAACGACTACTATTTAAGATTACTATATGCAGGAGTTCCAGAAGAAAAAATAATTAAAACAATAAATGAATTTGAAACAACAAAATTTATAGAAAAGGATGTAGATACAATATTTATTCTTCATGATATCTATAAATATGATGTGGCACTTAAATTAAAAGATAATATAAGAGGGGGTAAGATTTAATGAAAATAGAAATATTATACCCTGAAATGAGCAATATATATGGAGATTATGGAAATATCATGTTTCTAAAAAAATGCTTGCCAGAAGCAGAATTTATAGAAACAAGTTTGCATACAGAACCAGCATTTAGCAAAGAAAATATTGACTTAATTTACTTAGGTTCAATGACAGAAAAGGCACAAGAAATAATTATTAGGTCATTAAAACAATATAAAAACAAGCTAAATGAATACATACAAACAGGAAAGGCAATACTATTTACAGGAAATAGCCTAGAAATTCTTGGAAAGTATATAGAAAATGATGATGGTTCAAAAATAGAAGGCTTAGGTTTATTAGATATATATTCAAAAAGAGAAATGTTCAATAGATACAACTCATTATTTTTAGGCGAATTTGAAGGAATGAAGATTGTAGGCTTCAAAGATCAATTTGCACATTCTTATGGAAATAATGAAACAAATTATTTTGCAAAAGTAATTCGAGGAGCAGGTTTAAACCGTGAAAGCAAGCTCGAAGGAATTAGAATTAATAACTTTATAGGAACATCAATTCTAGGACCAATTCTAGTATTAAATCCAGAATTTGCAAAGTATTTTGTACACAAAATATTAGGACAAGCAAATGCAAAAATTCCATTTGAAAAAGCAGCTTTAGAAAGCTATGAAGCAAGATTAAAAGAGTATGAGGATAAAAAAAGAAGTCTATAACGTGCTTAAAGAAGGTGGAGGAAAATTAGAATAATGGAAAAATTTAATAATATTTAAAATAATTTATGGGGGTATATATGTTAGTTTATAAATTAAAAGCAATATTTGGGATGAAATATAAGGAGTTTTTTAAAACAATAGATTGTGTTCATGAGAAAACAAACAAAAGTAAGATAAGCATTTTTTTTGATATAATCACATGTACAATAAAGTATGGAGCAGGCCATAATGATTATAGAATTTTTGAATTTTACAACATGAAACCAGAAAACAGAGACACATACCTTACAAGATTTAGAAACAAGAAAATAGTAGAATATCTAAATGATACAGCATATAGAGAATATTTTAATGGCAAATCAAAGTTTACAGCACGTTTTAGTAAATACCTAAAAAGGGATTTTGGTGATATCGAAAAAATGAGCTTAGAGGAATTTACAAAATTCATAGAAAAAAATCAGACAATATTCTGCAAACCTTATAAGGGAGATTCAGGAAGAGGAATAGAAAAGCTTAGCTTAAATGACTTTAAGAATGCTGAAGCAATGTATAACTATATCAAAGAGAAAAAAATTGGCGTAATTGAAGGAGTTATAAAACAACACGAAGGTATGGCAAAAGTTAACCCATATGCAGTAAATTGTATGAGACTTGTTACTGTTGTAAAACCAAACAAAGAAGTTGATGTTGTATATGGTGTTGTTAAATTTGGTTGTACAGAAAGCTTTGTAGATAATATGGGCTTTGGAGCGGTATCAGCACCAATAGATTTAGAAACTGGAAAAATTTCAGCTGATGCACAAACTTGCACAGGGGTAGTTTATAAAAAACACCCAGTATCAAACATAGAATTTAAAGGTTTCCAAATACCATTATTTAATGAAGCAAAAGAACTTGTAAAAAAAGCAGCTTTAGAAGTTCCACAAATAAGACAAGTTGGTTGGGATATTTGCATAGGAGAAAAGGAACCAATAATAATTGAAGGAAATGAATGGTCAGATTATATGTTCTGGCAATTACCAGCACAAACACCAAATAAAATAGGATTAATGCCATATTACAGAAAACTATTACCAGAATTACATTTATAAAAAATCAAAAGTAAATAAAAAAATCACTAGCAGATTTTAGCTAGTGGTTTTTAATTTTATTTCGTAAGCATTTTTAACATCTTAGGGTAAAGCTTAACAGCATTTTTCTTCCAATTATCAACAATAGATTTTGCATGTTCTCTAGAACCAGCAAATGTTCTAACTTCAAAAGTTACTTTTCCATTTTCAGTAATCTTGCAAACTACTGTATAAGAGTTTTCACTCTCAGGAATGAAATCAGCTGTGATAGAGTATTCATCCTCAATAGAACGTAAGTCTTCTTTAAATTTATTATCAATTTGGAACCTTGTAAAACCTGGTATTAAGTCTTGAACTAAACCAATTGCTTGTCTACCTTCATCAGTCATTTCATATATAGTTTCGTTCTTATCAGAAGTCCCTTTTAAAATATATTTGTTTTCCATTAAATCTAGCAAGAACTGTTGAAAATAAAAATAATTCATATCTTCAAATGTTAAAAGTAATTTATAAAACGCAGTGTTTTCAAGGGGTTTATTAACTTTATTTAGTAAATATAAAATTAAGGCCTTGTTTTCCGCTAAAGTTTCATTATCTGATGCAAGTTTCATAAAATCAAATCCTTTCAAAATTCAAAACCATTATATCATAAATCTAATAAAAAACCAATACAAAAGTCCAAAAAAGCCAAAAAGAGCAGTGGTCTTATGTAAGGACCACTGCTATGGAAGCATTACCACAGATAAACTTTATTGTGGCGTGCGAACCATTTCTCAATTCTTTTTCTCTCTTCAGGCATGTTCTTAAAAAGAACAATGTAGAAAAAAGCTTCCCAAAATTTCGGGGCAATGAAGTAAATGCCATAGATGAAAGAGCCAAAACCAAAAACGATTTCTGCAAAAACACTAAGGGTTCCGAATGTGTTGTTGGGGATGCCAATAGCTTTCCAGCTGAAGCCTACCCGAAGGAGGAAAAGTGCGATTGCAATCAAAACGATTGCAAAAATGGTTCTGATGACCGAGTTAGTAAATTTCTTAAACATGAGATTTAACCTCCAATTATAATTTGGCAAAAAGCCTTTTTGATAATTTAATTATAGCACAAACAGGGCGAAATATCAAATAATAGAAAGGTTTTAACATATTTACTATAATCTTTTGTTCCAAAAACCACTTACTTTTTTCAAAAAAATATGATATAATAGGCAACATAAATAGAGAAATTTAGGAGAAAAATATGGATTTTGTACATTTACATACACACACGGAATTTAGTTTATTAGATGGAGCAAATAAAATAAAAGAACTACCAGCACGTGCAAAAGAACTTGGAATGAAGGCTATGGCAATTACAGACCATGGTGTTATGTTTGGTGTGGTTGATTTTTATAAAGAATGTAAAAAGGTCGGAATTAAGCCTATTATAGGTTGTGAAGTTTATGTCGCACCACGTACAAGATTTGATAAAGAATCTAATATAGATAATAAATATTCACACTTGATTTTGCTTGCAAAAAATGAAATTGGATACAAGAATTTAAGTATTTTAGTTTCAATGGGCTTTATTGAAGGCTTTTATTATAAACCAAGAATTGACTTAGAACTTTTAGAAAAATACCATGAAGGTTTAGTTTGCTTAAGTGCTTGTTTAGCAGGAAGTGTAAATAAGGCAATTTTAAAAGATGACATGGAAGAGGCTAAACGAATTGCTTTGTGGCACAAAAATATCTTTGGAGAAGATTATTATTTAGAAGTACAGCCCAATGGCTTGCCAGAACAAGTATTAGTAAATCAAAAACTTGTTGAACTCTCTAGAGAGCTTAATATCCCTTTAGTTGCAACAAACGACTCACATTACCTAAAAAAGGAAGATGCATATATTCACGAGATATTATTATGCATTCAAACAGGCAAGAAGATGAGTGACCCAGATAGAATGAAAATGGGTGTTGATGAGTTTTATGTAAAATCACCAGAAGAAATGGCAGAGTATTTTAAAAACATACCTGAAGCAATAGAAAATACTGTAAAAATTGCAGAAAAATGCAACTTTGATTTTGAATTTGGAAATACAAAACTTCCAAATTATGAGGTGCCAAAAGAATATGCAACACATGCAGACTTTTTCAAAGAACTATGTAGAACAGGTTTGAAAAAAAGATATGGAGATAACCCAAGTAAAGTAGCACAAGATAGGCTAGAATATGAAATATCTGTAATAGAAAAAATGGGATATATTGATTACTATCTTATAGTTTGGGACTTCATAAACTATGCCAAAACACAAGGTATTTCAGTAGGGCCAGGACGTGGTTCTGGAGCAGGTTCAATAGCAGCATTTGCAATGGGTATAACAGATATAGACCCAATAAAATACAACTTACTTTTCGAAAGATTTTTAAACCCAGAAAGAATAAGCATGCCCGATTTCGATATAGACTTTTGCTACGAAAGAAGACCAGAGGTTATAGAATATGTTGCAAGAAAATATGGAAGAGATCACGTATCACAAATAATTACATTTGGTACAATGGCAGCAAAGATGGTAATAAGAGATGTTGCAAGAGTTCTAGATATTCCATATGCTGAAGCAGATAAACTTGCAAAAATGATACCAAATGAAGTGCATATAACTATAAAAAAAGCACTAGAACAAAATAGAGAATTACAAGAATTATACGAAAATGATGAAGAAACAAAGAAAATATTAGATATAGCAATGAGATTAGAAGGCTTGCCACGTCAGGCTTCAACACACGCATGCCGGAGTGCTAATTACAGATAAACCAGTTTTAGATTATGTACCTTTATATGTAAATGAAGGAACAATAGAAGCACAATTTATAATGACAACTCTAGAGGAATTACGGACTTTTAAAAATGGACTTCTTAGGTTTAAGAACCCTAACAGTTATATCTGATACAATAAAGTTTGTAAAACAAAACAGAGGAATAGACGTTTCTTTTGACCAAAATATGAACGATCCAAAAGTATTTAAAGAAACCTGGCAATCTGGAAACACAGTAGGAGTATTCCAATTTGAAAGTCAAGGCATGACAAACTTTATGAAGGAATTAAAGCCAGATACCCTAGAAGATATAATCGCAGGAGTATCACTATATAGACCTGGCCCAATGGACCAAATTCCAAGATACATAAAAAACAAGCTAGACCCAACACATAGTGAATATACACACCCAGCATTAGAGCCAATTTTAAATGTAACATATGGTTGTATGGTTTACCAGGAACAGGTAATGCAAATAGTTAGAGACCTAGCAGGATATTCGCTAGGTAGAGCAGACCTAGTAAGACGTGCAATGGGAAAGAAAAAACTAGATGTAATGGCAAAAGAAAGAGAATACTTTATACATGGACAAACAGACGAACAAGGGAATGTACTAATACCAGGTTGTGTAAGAAATGGAATAGATGAACAAAGTGCAAACAAAATATTTGATGAAATGGCAGAATTTGCAAAATATGCATTTAATAAATCACACGCGGCAGCATATGCAGTAGTAGCATATAGAACAGCATATTTAAAAACATACTATCCTGCAGAATTTATGGCAGCAACTTTAAACAGCTTCCTAGGAAATTTAGATAAAATACCAGAATACATTGTTGAATGTAAAAGGTTAAATATTGAAATATTAAAACCAAGTATAAATAATAGCTTTACAAAGTTTACTGTAAATGATAATAAAATTCGTTTTGGACTTGGTAGTGTTAAAAATGTTGGTACATCTGCAGTTGAGACGATAGTACAAGAAAGAGAAAAGAATGGCGAATTCAAGAGCTTTACAGATTTTGCAGAGAGAATGCAAGGAGAAGCGGTAAATAAAAAATGTATAGAAAGTTTAATAAAATCAGGAGCATTCGATGAACTTGGAGAAACTCGTCATACACTACTAAATTCTTTTGAAGGAGTACTAGACACAATATCAGGAGAAACTAAAAAATCTATAGAGGGCCAAGTTACAATGTTTGATATTGCAAGTCAAGAAACAACTGAAAAACATAAATATACTTTAAACAAAGCCGAGGAATATGACGAAAGAGAACTTCTAGATATGGAAAAAGAAATGCTAGGAATATACATATCTGGTCATCCACTTGCTAAACTTCAAGAAAAAATAAAAGCAAACACCAATATAAACACATTACAAATGATAAGCATGAAGGAAGAAAAAGATTTTAGTAAAGATGGAAAGCCAGTAAAATATGCAGGAATTATAACATCAGTAAAGAAAAAGTACACAAAAAACAATACAATAATGGCATTTGTTACAGTAGAAGACTTATATGGAAGCACAGAAATAATAGTGTTTGATAGTTGCTATAACAGGTCATCAAGTATTCTTTTAGAAGATAATATTGTACTAGTAGATGGAAGACTTAGTATAAGAGAAGATGATGATGTAAAAATAGTAGCAAATTCTATTACAGATTTTGAAACAGTAGCAAAACAAGCACAAGAAACTGAAACAGTAATGAAGCAAGAACAAAGACCAAAGGCACTTATTTTAGACATACAAAATGCAAGCGAAGAACAAAAATCACGCTTAAGAGGAGCAATTAGATTTTTTATGGGAGACAGAAACAACATAGCAGTTAAAGTGCAAGATAAAGAAGGGCTAAAGCCTTGTGGCGCAATATATTTAAATGAAGAAATCTTAAAGGAATTTAAAGAAATACTAGGAGAAGAAAACGTAAAAATTTAACATAAAAAAATAAAATTTTCTTCTGGAAAAATTATTTACTTTTACCAAAATTTATGGTATAATAATTAAGGTCGGTAAAGAAATATTGCAATAAAGGAGTGTCAGTAAAAGTGTTTAATATAGGAGATAAAGTAGTATACCCAATGCATGGTGCAGGCATTATACAAGATATAGAAGAAAAAAATATTTTGGGAGAAAAAACAGCGTATTACATAATTAAAATGCCTGGCGAAGTTAAGGTTATGGTACCAACAGCAAAGGCAGAAGAAATTGGCATGCGAAATATCATAGATGGAGAAACAGCAAGTAAAGTATTCCAAGTATTAGAAACAGATTCTACAGAAATGTCACTAAACTGGAACAAAAGATATAGAGATAATATGGAAAAAATGAAGAGTGGAGATATTTACGAAGTAGCTGATGTAGTGAGAAACTTAAGCTTCAAACAAAAAGAAAGAGGCTTATCAACAGGTGAAAAAAAGATGCTACTTAATGCAAAACAAATATTAGTAAGTGAATTAACACTTGCAGAAAATGCGCAAAAAGAGGCTATTGAAGAATTAGTAGATAGTAAAATAGATAAATCATTTGCAGAATACAATGGACTAGATGAAACAAGCCCAATAGGAAAAGTAATAAAATTTTAATTTAAAGAACAGATTAATTTCTGTTCTTTTTTTGTAAAAACCCTTTATTTTTATACCCAACTTATGGTAGAATAGTAATGAAAAATTTTTAAAAGGAGTTATGTTAAAAATGAAAATTGCGTACAAACGAATTTTATTAAAGCTTAGTGGTGAAGCACTAGCAGGCGAAAGAAAAAATGGAATAGATGCAGAAACATTAGGAAACATATGCGACAAAATAAAAGAAATAGTAGATATGGGAGTAGAAGTTTCAATTGTAGTTGGAGGAGGAAATTTCTGGAGAGGAAGATATGGACATGAAATGGAAAGAACAACATCAGACTATATGGGAATGCTTGCAACAACAATAAATGGTTTAGCACTTCAAGATGCTCTAGAAGCAAGAGGTATTAAAACTAGACTTCAAACAGCAATAGAAATGAGACAAATTGCAGAACCATACATAAAGAGAAAAGCAGCAAAGCATTTAGCAAATGGTAGAGTTGTAATATTTACATGTGGTACAGGTAACCCATATTTTACAACAGATACAGGAGCAGCTCTAAGGGCAGCAGAAACAAATTCAGAAGTTATTTTACTTGCAAAAACAATAGACGGAGTATATTCAGCAGATCCAAAAGAAGATAAAACAGCAGTTAAATATGATGAAATATCTTACATAGATATTTTAAAACAAGACTTAAAAGTTATGGACTCAACAGCAACATCACTTTGCAGGGATAACAATATTCCACTTGTAGTATTTGGAATAGACGACCCAGAAAACATAGTTAGAATTATAAAGGGTGAAAGAATAGGAACCCTAGTTAGATAAGGAGAGATTTTTATGGATTTAAATAATATTGAAGAAAAAATGAATAAGACAATTAGTGTATTACAAGAAAATTTATCAGAAGTTAGAGCAGGTAGAGCAAATCCTGCAATACTAAACAAAATTACAGTAAGTTACTATGGAGTTCCAACTCCAATAAACCAAGTAGCAGGAATTTCAGTTCCAGAAGCAAGATTAATAGTAATTCAACCATGGGACGCAACACTTTTAAAAGAAATTGAAAAAGAAATATTAAAAGCAGAAATAGGAATAAACCCAAACAATGATGGAAAAGTTATAAGACTTGCTTTCCCAGAACTAACAGAGGAAAGAAGAAAAGAGCTTGTTAAAGATATAAGAAAAATGGGAGAAGAATCAAAAGTATCTGTCCGTGCAGTTAGAAGAGAAGGAATGGATATAGCAAAAGCTGAACAAAAAGATGGTGGCATGACAGAAGATGAATTAAAATCAATGGAAGATAAAATTCAAAAATTAACAGATAAAAAGGTTGCAGAAATAGACCAAATGATAGAAAACAAAGAAAAAGAAGTAATGAGTGTATAAAAACAAAGCACAGAGTTAGATAAAATTGAAACTCTGTGTTTTATTTTTATTAGGAAAATGTCGAAATATGTCGAATAGTGTCGACATTAGACGAACGATTTTTCTTGATTTTCTAGGCTATATGGTGTATCATTAATTAAGTAGCTTTTTACTAAACAAAAACAAAGAAAGGGGAAGAAAAACGTGAAGAACTTAGGAATCTACTATGGTGCTACGCTTTTAGATGAAACAGATTTAGTAGAGTCGAAAAACAAAAATAGGATCATATTAGAGTATTATAAGAACAAAAAACGTTCTATAAAAATATTAAAACCAAAGATTTCTTACGGAGTAACCATTGTTAAAAAAGAATATGAAAAAGACAGAATTAAATTAGAAACAAAAGAAGTTACACAAATATCCACTAATGAGAATAAAGTACGAAGCATCATCGAATTGCTAAAAACATACAAAGTAACACCAATAGCACTTAATGATGTTTTAGCAGATTTACTAAAGCAACCAGAATTTCAAGAAAGTTAAACATCAAGTAATGCCAAAAAAAGTGGCATTATTTTTTTAACAAAAATCACTTTACTTTTAAACAATCTTGTTGTAAAATATTAGCATATTAAAAGAAAAGGAGCAGGGATGTATTGATGACCAATAATTGGTTTAACAAAACTGTTGATGAAACAGTAAACGAACTTAAAACAAATGAGGAGAGTGGGCTTACCACAGAAGAAGTAAACACAAGGAAAGAAAAATATGGGCTAAATGAATTAGCCAAAAAAAAGAAGAAAAGTACTTTTGTAAAGTTCTTAGAGCAATTTAAAGACTTTATGATAATAGTGCTTATTATTTCGGCCGTAATTTCTGGAATTGTTGGAGTAAAACAAGAAGGACTTTCAGGTATGACAGATACAATTATAATTTTAGTAGTTATAATTGCAAATGCAATAATTGGAGTTTTGCAGGAAAACAAAGCAGAAAAATCTTTAGAGGCATTACAAAAATTAAGTAGCCATGTTGCAAAGGTTATGAGAAATGGTAAATTACTTACAATACCATCAAGAGAGTTAGTTCCAGGTGATGTTGTAATTTTAGAAACAGGAGATTATGTTCCAGCAGATTTAAGAATAATAGAAGCAGTAAATTTAAAAGCACAAGAATCAGCATTAACAGGAGAATCTGTACCAGTTGAAAAAATGGCAGCAAGAATTGAAGACGAAAAAGTTGGAATTGGCGATAGAATAAATATGCTATTTGCTTCAAGCTTAATTACATATGGTAGAGGAAAAGCCATAGTTGTTGAAACAGGTATGAATACTGAAGTTGGTAAAATTGCAAATATAATTAATTCAGCAGAAGAAGGGGAAACTCCACTTCAAATAAAATTAAATAAACTTGGAAAAACACTTGGAATAGTTGCATTAATTATATGCTTTGTGATTTTTGGAATAGGTTTATTATATGGTAAAGATGTAATAGAAATGTTCCTAACAGCAGTTAGCTTAGCAGTTGCAGCAATACCAGAAGGTTTGCCTGCAGTATCAACAATAGTTTTAGCAATAGGTGTTCAAAGAATGGTAAAGAAAAATGCAATAGTAAAGAAACTACCAGCAGTTGAAACACTAGGAAGTGCAACTGTAATCTGTTCAGATAAAACAGGTACATTAACCCAAAATAAAATGACAGTTGAAAAAATTTACTATAACGATAAAGTTTTTAAAGTAAAAGATTTCAAAAGAGACTTATGCGACGAAGATTTAAACAAATTAATATATGCAAGTATGTTGTGTAATGATACAAAAATAACAGAAAGCGATAAGTTAGCAGGAGATCCAACAGAAACAGCTTTAGTCGATTTAGGCTTTAAATTAGATTATGAAGGAACTCTATATGGGCAATATCCACGTGTGCAAGAAATTCCATTCGACTCAGATAGAAAATTAATGACAACAGTAAATGAATCAAATGGAAAGTACATAGTTTACACAAAAGGTGGTGTAGATGAACTTCTTGCAAGATGTACAAAATATATAATAAATGGAGAAATAAAAAACGACCTAAAAGAATTCAAAGAAAGAATTAAAGAAGTAAATAATGAAATGGCAAGTTCGGCATTAAGAGTTCTTGCAATGGCATACAAAGAGCTAGACCATAAACCTACAAATGAAGAAATGAATTCAATGGAATCAGACTTAATTTATATAGGAATGGTAGGTATGATAGACCCACCAAGACTAGAAGTAAAAGATGCAGTTGCAAAATGTAAAAAAGCAGGAATAAAAACAGTAATGATTACGGGAGATCACAAAGTAACAGCAATAGCAATTGCTAAAACATTAGGAATATTGGAAAATGAGGATGAAGCAATAACAGGATTAGAACTTGAAGAAATGAGCCAAGAAGAGCTAGAGAAAAATGTACGTAAATATTCAGTTTATGCAAGAGTATCACCAGAGCATAAAGTAAGAATAGTAAAAGCATGGCAAGCAAATGGCGAAATAGTTGCCATGACAGGAGATGGAGTAAATGATGCACCATCACTAAA